>Ga0073930_1000355_pt1 | contig 70352 bp, 74 predicted proteins | sample DewCreD2012metaG_5_FD_76968 | JGI IMG/M metagenome (GOLD analysis project Ga0073930, IMG submission 76968) | Hot spring sediment bacterial and archeal communities from British Columbia, Canada, to study Microbial Dark Matter (Phase II) - Dewar... ...
ACTGACGATCTGGCGGGCGTCCTGAGCGGTCACCTTGGATAGCTTGGCGATATCTATCTCCTCCAGGAGGCGGCGGTGAAGCTCCTGCACCAGCTCCTCCTGGGCTGGGGTGAGGGTGCCCTCCGTCACGGTGGCGCTCACCGTGCCGACGGCCGCAGTCCTGGGCCCGTTGCCTTGAGGCAGTCCGGTCTGCCACCAGTTCATACTTTGCTCTCCTCCTTAACGTTCTCCTTCTTCAGACGAAAGACGCGGCTCATGAGCCCCTCACCCGGGCGGTCGCCGCCGTTGGGAAGGAGCCCCTCCTGGCCTGAGAGGTGGGCTACCATCTCCAGCAACACCTGGGCCGCCTTGGCCCTGGGCTGGGAGGCCACCAGCGGCTTCCCCGCCTGCACCGACTGGGCCACCTGCTTATCGAAGGGGATGCGCCAGGCGGGGGACATCCCCAGGACGCGGCGGACGTCGTGGTCCGACACCTTCTGGGAGGGGCTGGTGTGGTTCAGGACCGTCAGCAACTTGTCCTGGGGGTAGGACCAGGAACGGAGCATGTCCAGGACCACCAGGGCGTCCTTGAGGCCAGAGACATCTGGCGTGGTCACCAGGACGGAGAGGGTGGACATCTCCAGGGAGCGGGCTATCAGGTCGTTGAAGCTGCCGGGCGTATCGACGATGACGAAGTCATAGGAGCGGGCCAGATGAGAGAGGATGTGGGAGACGTGGTCCGGCAGGAGGGTGGCCCAGTCCCCCTTCCACTGGGGGGCCGCCAGCACCTCCACGCCCGTCCAGTGACGGACCATGCAGGCCTTTATCTGCTCGGGGGAGATATCGTCCGCGTGGAGGGCCAGGTCCACAATGCTGCGGTCCACCTGCAAGTCCATGAGGGTGGCGACATCGCCGAAGCGAGTGTCCAGGTCCACCAGGGCCACTGAGGCCTGATGCCGCTGTGCCAGCCCCACCGCCAGATTGGTGGCGATGGTGGTCTTTCCCACGCCCCCCTTCGTCCCGAAGACCGTTATCAGGGAGCCGAAGGGCACCTGGGACACTGGCAGCCCCTCGCGGCGGGCCCGCCTTCGCTCCTCCATCTCCAGGACGGAGCGGATGGCGCTGGCCAGCGCCTCCTCCCTGAAGGGACGTGGGATGAAGTCCCGCACACCCAGCAACATGGCCCGCCGCAGCACCTTCAGCTCCGTCAGCGAGGAGTAGACGACGACGGCGGTCTCGGGCAGGCTGTCCATGATGGCCTGCACCGTCTGGAAGCCACGTGCCAGAGGGGCGCTCAGGGCGAGGACGACGACGTCCGGCTGCACCTGCTGGCAGAGGACGAGGGCCTCCGTGCCGTAGTTGGCCGTCCCCAGCACGGCGAAGCCCCCCAGGGCCAGCATGCGGCGCACCTCCTCCCGGCTGGAGGGGTCCGGGTCTATGAGGACCAGTTGGGGGCTGCGGGCCATGCCTCTTCCTCCTCCCCTCTCTGGCTCAGGGAGCGTTGCTGAGGACGGACAGGTCCGGGCCCAGGGGTAGGTTGGAGGGTACGGGCCCGGGCGAGAGCTGCCCGGTATCGCCGAAGGAGCGGAGCGAGAGCCTCAGGGAGCCCCTCTCCGCCGCCAGGGCCAGCACCTGGGCCTGCTGGGGCGTCACGGCCAGGGTCACCGTCCGGGCGTCCGGGTCCGGCTCCCCTGCCCGCAGGTTCACCCGCTCCTCCGGGGACAGGTCGCCGGCGTCTGGCGGCAGCTCTGCCGTCTGCTGGGCCACCGCCAGCACCTCCACGTTCTGGACCACCACCATGGAGACCAGTTGGCGGGAGCCTCCCTCGCCGGACCTGACCTCGAAGACGCCGATGACGTCCACGAAATCGCCGGGCAGGACGAGGCCGCCCACCCCCTTCTCCTCGTCGATCTTGATGGCGACGGCCCGCTTTCCCTGGGGTATCTGAATGGCCAGGGGCAGGTCGCGCCCCACATCGGACGAAAGGGAGGTCTCGGCCAGCTTCTCCTTGGTGAGCTGCTCTCGGGCGGCGATGGGGAAGCGGGCCGTCTTGCCTATGACATCGGCTGGGCGGGTGAAAGCACCCGGGGTTAGGAGGTCGGATGGGACTTCCGTCACCCGCACCATGTCGGCCGTGATGCGGGTGCGAGCGGGGATATCCTGGGCGGCCACCACCACGGCCGTCCCCTCGCCACCGCCCCCGCCGGCCCTCCCCCCGGCGACGCGTATCGCGGCGTAGACCAGGAGGGCGCTGATGAGCCCCAGCCCCAGGGCCAGCACCAGCATGGCCCGGTTCCCCCTGGCGGTAAAAGTCTCGCTCCCCAGCATCCTCGGCCCTCCTCCGCTGGCTCACTCCACCAGCCGGACGAGATGGACGTCCACTTCGGGGTTGTAGGCTCCCGTGAGGACGTTCATATCGGTGTGAGCGCGCACGAAGCGCACCTGGACGTTGCAATCGTTGCCGCCGGTGCAGCGGAAGTTCTCCACGAAGACCAGGGCGAAGGAGACCACCGTCACCTCGCTGCGGCCCAGGAAGTCAGTGTCGGCAATGACGGGTATGAGGGCGACCCGACGGCTGGCCTCGCCGAAGCCGGACCAGGGATTGCACTGGGGGCTGCGGAAGCGCCACTCGCCGCTTCCCAGCGACTCGAACACCTCGTCGAAGCTGTCGCAGGCGGCGCTGGTGTTGTCGAGGCGCCACTGCAGGCCCTGGCGAGTCGGCCCCACCATGTTGCCCGGCTCCGTCTGATAGACCTGGTTGAGCTCTATGTGGCTGCCATTTCTGATGTTGTCCCGGTAGCAGGAGGCGCCCGTGGAGTGGTCATCGCAGGGCAGGGACAGAGGGCCGAAGTTGCCCGTATCCACGTTCTGAGCGCTGTACTTGATAGTGACGACGTCGCCGTAGGAGAGGCGGGCGGAGTCCTTGAGGCCCCAGGGCAGCACGTTGTCCGCCTCCATGGGCGACCGCAGCGCTCCCTTGGCCCGGGTGCCTATGTCCACGTTGAAGATGCCCAGGACGCGCCCCAGGATGGTGGGGCGTCCCGGATGGGCCACGTGCACTCGGACCGCCGTGTCGTCGTCTACCACCTCTATGCCCTCTATCTCGCGGCCATCCTGGACGGCGCCGTTGCGCTCCGCATACTCCCTTGCTATGACGATGGCGCGATCAGGATGTTGCGGCAGCTCCTGTGTCCCGGCCAGGGCGGCGGCATCGGCTATGTTCTGGAGGTCGCGCCTCTCCCATAGGAAGACGCCGGCGTCCAGGGTGAGGGCGAAGAACCCCAGCAGGCCGGTCAGGGCCACCGCCGTCAGCACCAGGACGCTCCCCTCCTCCCGGCCGGAGCATCGCCAGAGACGCTGCAGGGGCTTCATCGTCGCTCCACCTCACTCCAACCGCATGCTGATGCTGGAGCCACAGTCGAGGCTGACGATCCTGCTGATCCCCGGAGCGAAGAAGTTATAGGTGCAGCTCAGCCCTACCTCCAGCCACTCGGGCCGGGAGCCCGGGGCGCTGCTGCCACAAGCTATCTCCACATCGCCGATGGTGGTGCGCACCAGGTCTCCGGCCAGATCCAGCACCCTCTCCTTGACCTGCTCTTGGAGGGCAGGATCGCTGCAGACCTGCTGACCGTAGACGATGCCCTGACGCGCCCCGTCCCGCACGGCGTTGGTCACCTGGATCTTGGCGCTGAGTCCCAGGCCGAAATCGACGATGCCGAAGAGAATGAGCAGGAGCAGGGGCAGGACGAGGGCCAGCTCCACCAGGGCCTGCCCCCGCTCCCCTCCTCTGGCTGCGCTCGCTGGCATGGCCACACCTCCGCCCATGGCGGAGGCCACGACTGCCCGTGGCCACGGCCACCAGGCGAGAGCTGTCCAGCAGCCCCGCGCCCTAGGTGCCGCTGGAGCCGCCAGTGTCGCCCGTCAGAGCGTCCCGCACCTGCCCGAAGATGTCGAACAGGGCCTGCCCTATGGCGATCAGGACGGCGATGACGACTATGGCGATGAGGGCGAGGATGAGGCCGTACTCGGTGAGGGCCTGGCCCTCCTCGTCGTCACGGCCCATAAGGGCCAGGACGTGCCGTATAGCGACCGGCAAAAGGCTGAGCATTGCGAGTCCTCCCCCCCGGCTGTGCCGGATATGTATGATTTCTCGAGCCTCTGCTGCTACTGTGGCGCTGCTCCGTGACGCTGGCCCGTCCTATCACCCCCTATCCCCGTTCTGCTGACGAGACGCGCCCTGGGGGAGACCGTTACGTCACATGAAAAAGTGGAGCGGGGCTGGCTAGGAGCGGAGGCGACGGTAGGGCACGCCCACCGCCGTCAGGAACATGACGCTCTCGTCCCGAGCGCTGGGCGAGAAGAACTCGGTGACCTCGTCATCGTAGAAGGTGAGGCCGGTGGCGCCGCGCCGGAGGGCGTAGGCGGCCAGGTAGACCTTGCCCCCCATGATGCCTGCCTCCATCTGGGCCGCCCGGTAGCCCCGGTTGCCAAAGCGCTCCAGCACCGGCCCCAGCGGGGACAGGAAGTAGATATCGGCGCTGGCATCGGCGCCCAGGGGCTGCTCCAGGGCCAGGTAGCCCGCCTGCTCCCGGCAATCGCCCTCCCGCAGCAGCTCCAGGGCGCCCTCCCGGTGCCGGTAGAGATAAGCGCCGGGGGGAAGGCTCTCCACCGCGTTGACGATGAGATAGATATGGACCAGGCCCGTCCCCCGGCTGCCCAGGCAGTCGGAGGGGATGCCGCGGGTGGCCCGCTCCAGGACGGTGGACAGCTCCTGGAAGGATATGGCCTCCCGGGCAAAGCGGCGGGCGGAGCCGCGGCGCAGCACCACCTGCTCCAGGGGATCGGACGGGGGGTCGGAGAGGGGCTGCAGGGGGAAGAGGCGGCCGCCCGGCGCCGGCAGGGGTAGGGGCGGCGGCCCGCCCCGCCATGCCGCTACCTCCTCAGCGCTGGCCAGGGAGGAGGCCCTGTGTATGGCCCGCAGTTCCGGGTAGTCCACCTCGTGGCGGGAGAGGGGTACGGTCTCCAGGTGGAGCGGCGTCAGAGGTGGTGACTGGCCGGGGAGGGGCCGGGTGGTCCTGCCCAGGGCCAGCAAGGCCAGGGGCGCCTCCCTCTCGCGGTCCAGGCCCAGCAGTTCCCTCACCACGTCGTCCACGAAGCCGAGGACGAGGCGGTGGGGCAGCCGGTGGGCCGAGGCCAGCGCCAGTAGGTTGGCCAGTATGGTGCCGCTGTCCCAGAAGCAGTGGCGGTAGGTGCGGGCGCGATACTTCCAGGCGTTGCGCCAGAAGGTGCTCGCCGAGATCAGCGTCAGGGGGGCGCTGGCCACGGCCGGCTCGCCGCCCGCCGCCTCCGCTAGCGAGGACCGGTAGTCGCCCCGACGCAGGCGGCGCAGAGCGAAGTCGTGGGGACCGAAGTGGTAGACGCCGGCCTCCAGGCCAGGAAGGTCGCCGCAGACCAGATAGAGGTCTATGTGATAGAGAGCGCCGGTGCAGGCGGCGGCGCGGAAGTATATCTCGCCGCCGGGATAGCGCAGGCGCTTGGTGATGCCGGCGGAGAAGTAGAGGAGGCTGGCCAGGGTGGTGAGGTCTGGCACCCGCTCCTCCTCCGGCACCTCCGGCACGGCGATGGCATCCAGGGCGGCCACGCCGGCGGAGGGCAGCTCACGAGGGAGCGGCAGCGGCTCCAGGTCGCGGTAGACCTTGAAGGGCAGGGGCTCGTTGGCCCAGTCCAGGCGGTGGGGGTCGTTACGGACGCTCCAGAAGGAGTGCTTGGTGGCGTTGTGGTACTGCCAGGCCTGGGCGATGTCCCGGTTGCTCATGGCTCCGGGGTAGAGAGCTGCGCCTCCAGTTCTTCCGGCGAGGTGACGGGCTGCCGGCAGGCGTAGTTCTGGCAGACGTAGGCGGTGGGCCGCCCCTGCAGCATCGTCCGGCCCTGGAGGAGGGCGAAATCCTCCACAGGCCTCTGGTCCGGCGGGAGGCCGGCCACCACCTTGTTGGGCAGGTATCGGCGATAGACCACCGCCAGCAGGGCGTCCGTGGCCGGGTCATCCCGCTGGCCGACGATGGCGATCTCCCGCGGCGAAGAGAGGTAGAAGTCCAGGGCGCAGAGCCAGTTGGCCATGGCCGAAGGGGCGCGTAGCATCAGGTCGCGCACCCCCCGCAGCGCCCTCTGGGCGACGTCGGTGCAGCGGGAATCGCCGCTGAGGGCGCCCAGGCGCAGGAGGGCGGCCACGGCGGCAGAGTTGCCGCTGGGGGTGGCGTTGTCGAAGAGCTCACGCGGGCGCACCACCAGCGCCTCGTGATCGTGGCCGGTGTCGTAGAAGACGCTCTCGGCATCGTCCCAGAAGAGGGAGAGCATCTCCGTGGCCAGGCGGGCGGCCTCCCGCAGCCAGACGGTGTCGAAGGTGGCCTCATGGAGGGCCAGCAGGCCACCGATGAGGCAGGCATAATCGTCCAGGTAGCCGGGAACTCTGGCCTGACCGTCCTTATAGCTGTGCATCAGCCGGCCGCCGGCCTGCGCCCGCTCCAGGAGGAAACGGGCGCAGGCCTCGGCCGCCTCCCGGTAATCGGGGCGGGCCAGAACGCAGGCCGCCTCCGCCAGGGCCTCCAGGGCAAGGCCGTTCCAGTTGGTCAGCACCTTTTCATCGCGACCCGGGGGCACCCGCCGCTGTCGGACGGCCAGGAGGCGACGACGCCCCTCGGCCAGCAGCTCCTCCAGCCGCTCCACGGCGATGCCCAGCTCCTCCGCCACGGCTCGGGCCGATCGGGGAACGTGGAGGACGTTGCGCCCCTCGAAGTTGCCCTGCTCGGTGACCCCGTAGTAGCGGCAGAAGGCCTGGCCCAGCTCATCGCCCAGGGTCTCCATGATCTCATGCCTGTCCCAGACGTAGAACTTCCCCTCCACCCCCTCGGAGTCGGCGTCCTGGGCGGAATAGAAGCCACCCTCGGGCGAGCGCATCTCCCTCAGCAGGTATTCCACGGTCTCCTCGACGACGCGCCGGTAGAGGGGACGACCGGTGGCCTGGTAGGCATGGAGGTAGAGTCGGACCAGCAGGGCGTTATCGTAGAGCATCTTCTCAAAGTGGGGGACCAGCCAGACGCGGTCGGTAGAGTAGCGATGGAAGCCACCACCCAGGTGGTCATAGATGCCGCCGCGGGCCATCGCCTCCAGCGTCGTCTCCACCAGGGCCAGCGCCTCGTCGATGCCGGTGCGGTGCCAGTAGCGGAGAAGGAACTCCCAGACGAAGGGCTGGGGGAACTTGGGCTGCGGCCCGAAGCCCCCGAACTCGGGGTCAGCCCGGGAGCGGAAGTCCAGGAAGGCCTGGTGCAGTAGCTCCGTCGTCAGGGGTTCCGGGGCGGAGCGGACGGTCGTAACCCGCCGCAACTGGTCCACCAGTTGCTGCGCCTGCCGGACGATATCGCCCCGCCGGTTGCGGTAAGCATCGGCGATGGCCAGCAGGACACGGGGGAAGGCGGGGAGGCCGTGGCGGTCTTCTGGCGGGAAGTAAGTGCCGCCGAAGAAGGGCTCACCGTCCGGGGTGAGGAAGACGGTGAGGGGCCAGCCACCGCTGCCGGTCATGGCCTGGACGGCCTGCATATAGATGGCGTCGACGTCCGGCCTCTCTTCCCGGTCCACCTTGATGTTGACGAAGTTCTCGTTCATGAGGCGGGCGATCTCTGGATTCTCGAAGCACTCCCGCTCCATGACGTGGCACCAGTGGCAGGCGGAGTAGCCGATGCTCAGGAGGATGGGCTTGTCCTCTTCCCTGGCCCGGCGGAAGGCCTCCTCTCCCCAGGGGTACCAGTCCACTGGGTTATGGGCGTGCTGCAGGAGGTAGGGGCTGGTCTCGTTGATCAGTCGGTTAGGCATGGCATAGCCGGATGCTGGCGCCAGCCAGACCAGCCACCTCCCCTCCCGGGCTCTAGGGGGACGACTACGCGCCTCCCCTGAAGGCGCGGGCGAGGCCGGGGTCTGGCTGCCACGGAGCCGTCCCTCTCCTTACTGTGACGGCACTCCACCGGCCCCCGCCTCCCCGGCCGAGGGCAGGTTGAGGAACTCCTTCATCAGCTCTCTGAGCTGCTGGCGATGGCCAGGGTAGCCCAGGTTGAGGCCGTAGTGGGCGATGATACGGCGGGACATCTCCTGCCACTCCGTCCAGCATTCGGCGCAGACGGAGGCCTGTATCTCCAGCCCCAGTCGGCCCCCCACCGGGGGCCCCTGGAGGGCCTCCTTGCTGCCGCCACAGCGGACGCAGGCTACCTTCGCCATCGTTGCGCCTCAGGGACCAAAAAGCAACTCCCAGCTTACTAAAACCTTATCACGCAGCGACCCCGGTCTGTCAACTCGAAGCCGGGGGGAGAAAGACGAGGAGCCCGGCGCGGCCCCGCTACATGCCGAGGCCGTGAGAAAAGTCCGGCCGACGGGCGCTCTGCGGGCGTCTGGCAGGGCCGGGGGGCTACGTCGCCGCCAGGAGGCGAGCCCGCTTCTCGGCCAGGGAGACCAGGGTGCGGCGGTAGGACTCGGCGAAGAGCTCCACCCCCTGCCGCTCCAGCTCCTGCGCCACCGCCTCCATGTCAATCCCCAGCCGGGCGAGACGGGCTATGACCTCCTTCGCCTCCTCTAGGCCCGCGGTCAGCGTGGGAGCGACGCGGCCGTGGTCACGAAAGGCATCCAGGGTGACCTGGGGGACGGTGTTCACCGTGTCGGGGCCGATGAGCTCCTCCACGTATTTGACGTCCGAGTAGCGGGGGTCTTTGGTGCTGGTGCTGGCCCAGAGGAGGCGTTGCGGCCGGGCGCCTCTGGCTGCCAGGGCCCGGAAGCGCTCACCTGCGTAGAGGGCCTGGAAACGCTCGTAGGCTAGCTTGGCGTTGGCCACCGCCGCCCGCCCCAGGAGGGAGGCTGCCTCCTCGGCGGCCGGCCCCGCCTCACGGGCCCGCTCCTCCAGCAGGCGGTCCACCAGCGTGTCCACCCGACTGACGAAGAAGCTGGCCACGGAGGCCACTCCATCCAGGGGCTGCCCCTGGCGGCCCCGCTCCTCCAGCGCCCTGATGTAGGCCTCCACTACCTCCTCGTAACGGCGGACGCTGAAGAGGAGGGTCACGTTGATGTTCATTCCCTCAGTCAGGCAGCGCTGGATGGCGGGAAGGCCCTGGCGAGTGCCCGGGATCTTGACCATGACGTTGGGGCGGTCAAGGAGACGCCAGAGGCGGCGGACGGCCTCTACGGTGGCCTCGGCATCATAGGCCAGCTCCGGGGAGACCTCCAGGGAGACGTAGCCGTCCCGGCCCGCCGTGGCCTCGTAGACGGGGCGGAGGACATCGGCCGCCTGACGGATATCCTCCGTCACCAGCGCCTCGTAGCTCTCCTCCACACTCTGGCCCTGGGCGGCCAGGGCGAGGATCTGCTCGTCGTACTCTCCTCCCTCGGCAATGGCCTTGTCGAAGATGGTGGGGTTGGAGGTGACGCCGACGATGCCGTCCTCTCGCACCATGCGGGCCAGCTCGCCGGAGCGCAGGAGGCCGCGGTGGATGTTGTCGTACCAGAGGCTCTGGCCCAGTCGGCCCAGCTCTCGCAGGGGGCTGCTCATGCCTTCGCCTCGCTTTCCACGGGGAGTCCCTCCTCCAGCGCTCTGACCTTGGCCAGGCGCCGCCGGTGGCGCTCTTCGCCGCTGAAGGAGGCGGAGAGGAAGGCCTTTATGACCTCCTGGGCCAGCACGGGGCCGATGACCCGGGCGCCCAGACAGAGGACGTTCATATCGGTGTGCTCCACGCCCTGACGGGCGGAGTAGGGGTCGTGACAGAGGGCGGCCCGCACGCCCTTCACCTTGTTGGCAGCTATGCAGGCGCCCACACCGCTGCCGCAGATGACGATGCCACGCTCCGCCTGGCCGTCCCGCACCGCCTCGCCCACGGCCCGCGCGTAGTCCGGGTAGTCCACGGGCGCCGTGGAGTGGGTGCCAAGGTCCAGCACCTCGTGGCCCTCCCGGCGGAGCCACTCGGCCACCATCTCCTTGAGGGGGTAGCCGGCGTGGTCGGCAGCCAGTGCTATGCGCATCCCTGACGCTCCTCCCGAGGCGAACGGCCTTTACGCCCTTAGAGCTTACTCCCGCTGGTCGTTATTTGCAAGAGCACAAAGGCTGACAGGCGTAGGCATTTTATCAGCTCTCAGCCGGCGCCCATCGCCTGCGCCGCGCCCGCTCCTCCCCCAGGGCGGCGGCGCCGGCCAGGACGAGGCCCCAGGCCCAGCCGCCCAGGACGTCGCTGGGCCAGTGGACGCCCAGCCAGACGTTAGGCGGCCCCGCCAGCGGGAGCACCACGACCGACGCCAGGCTCAGGGGCCACCGCCAGGGAGGAGGGGCGTGCCCCCGCCAGGCCAGCCACAGCAGGTAGCCGTACAGGAAGGTAGGGCTCATAACGTGGCCGGCGGGGAAGCTGGGGCTGGAGTAGCCGGCCCGGAGCTCCGCCCAGGGCGGGCCGGGCCGCGGCCGGTCCACCGCCTCCTTCAGACCCGTCTGGAGGAGGGGCAAGAGCACCAGGCCCAGGGCGAGGAAGAGGGCCTCCCGCCGGTAGCCCAGAGCAACCAGCGCCAGGGCCAGGACAGCGCCCGTGGCCATGACCACCTGCGTGCCGGTCACCGCCCGGATGGCCTCGGCGGCCGTCCGGCCGGGGAAGGGGAGCGACTGCCCCCGGGCCAGAAGGTAGGCGTCGCCGGGGAGGGGCGTCTCGACGGCGGCCGCCACGGTGAGGCCGACGCTGAGGACGAGGAGGCCTGCCCAGGCGAGGGTCGCCCACGGGAGGCCTCCACCGCGCAAGTCCTGCCACCTCCGGAGGAGAGTCAGGCCAGGGGGAGGCTGGTGAGGGCAGCGTTGGCGAAGCCCAGGAGCTGCTCCCGCCGCGCCTGCGAGGTGCCGCGGGCCGGCAGGTGTCGCCCCAGCAGGGTGTCCAGGAAGGCGGCCAGGATGACGTAGATGAGGCTGCGGGCCACCACGGCGGCGTCCCGGCCACCCAGTTCGCCGCGGGACTGATAGCGCTCCAGGACGGCGGTCAGGGCCGCCTCCCAACGGTCCATCAGACGACGGTACTGCTCGGCCGTCGTCTCGTCCCCCGCCAGCCCCTCCATGACGATGAGACGGACGAAGTCCCGGTTCTCCTCCATCAGGGTGATGGCTCCCCGGGCCATGTGCTGCAGGCACTCCAGGAGAGGGAGGTCGGCGGCGGAGCCCTGCTCCAGTTGCTGGATGCTGGCGGTGAACCCCCTCTCCTCCAGTAGCGCCTCCAGGAGCTCTTGCTTGGAAGAGAAGTGATAGTAGATGGCGGCGTCGGTGATCCCTACGTCCCGGGCGATGTCACGGATGCTGGTGCGGGCGAACCCCCGCTCGGAGAAGAGACGTAAGGAGACGTCCAGGATGTGCTTGCGGGTCTGGGGGCCGCGTCTGGTGCCGCGGCCAGTCCTGTGCTCTCTGCTCCTAGATATCCTGGCCATGGCCCCCCCTGCATATGACCACCCTCCAGGGGCGAGGGCCGCCCCCGGCTACTGATGACTCACGTCTGGAACGGGACTATGAAGCGGGCGTAGGGGAGTTCGGTGTCGGCCACGGCGTGGACGGCGATGATGGGGCCCCGGAAGGGCACTAGGTGCCAGGGCGCCCCCTCCGAAGGCTCCGGATAGCTGACCTCGGCCCGCCCTCGCCATGCCTCGTGGATGGTGTAGGCGGGGTCGATCTGGGCCATCGCCACGTAGGGCGGTGGCTGCCCCTCCTGCAGGCTGGAGAGCATCCGCAAGTTGAGGATGGGGTCGAAGCGCACCGTCTCGGGCTCTATAACACGGCCTTCCCTGAGGGCGATGGCCGCCACCGTCCGTCCCGCCACGCGGATGCGGGCCTCGGCCTCCCCCTGCGCCGCCCGTAGCTCCACCTCTCCCAGCCGGCAGGGGAAGCCCCATTGCTCCCGCAGGGCCAGCAGCGCCTGCTGGGAGTCCGTCACCGCTTCGAAGCTATAGGAGCGCACCAAGAGCCGCGCCCGCGCCCCCAGTGATTGCACGGCCAGGGAGAAGGGGCCCACCGGACTCTCCGGGTAGTGTGCCACCAGGATCTGGGCGTAGGGGGGCACCGGTCGCATCAGGCTGGGCGGCAGCCAGCGCAGGAGGGCCTCCCGCTCCGTCTCGAAGGTCACCCGCAAGAAGCGGGCGCCGGGCAGCGGCCAGGGCGGCGGCGGGTAAGAGGGCGCCGCCAGGGGCAGCGCATGCGGCAGCTTCTCCTGTTCCAACCAGCCGTAGTCCGGCATCGCCCGTCGGCCCTCAGGGAGTGGACTTCTGGGCGCCGGCCGCGGGCTTGGCGGAGGCCTTGGCCGCCGGCGCCTCTCGGTCGAACTTGGGCATCACGTGCTCGGCGAAGAGGCGCAGGCTCTTCAGCACCTTCTCCTGCGGTATCGCCTCGCCCATGTTGAGGAGGAAGACCATACGGTCCATCCCCAGCGCTTCCCATAGCTTCATTTGCTTGATGACCGTCTCCGGGTCTCCTATGGCCATCCCCTCGCGGATGGGGCCACTGCGGGCACCCTGGCCCGGCGTGCCGGCAGCGGTGGCCTCCGCCCTCTCCTGAGCCTTCTCCTGCTCCCGCCTCAGGCCGAAGAGGAGTCCCGGCACCTTGTAGAGGGGCGTGGGGTAGATGGCGCTGACGGCCGGGAACTGGGCGGCCAGGGCGGCGAAGGCCCGCACCAACTGGCTGCCCCAGTAACGGGCCTCCTCCTCGGACTCGTCCACGTACATGAAGGTGACGCCGTTCACCTGCTCGTTGACGAACTCGCCCACCGGCTCACACTCGCGGATGCGACGGCGGTACTCGTTGACTCGCTCCTCGTACTCCCTGGGGGTGCCCACGGAGACGCCCAGCAGCCCCAGCCCCCGCTCCGCCGCCTGGATGGCCGTCTCCGGGCTGGTCACGGCCACCCACATGGGGGGATGGGGCTTCTGGTAGGGCTTGGGTATCACGTTACGGGGGGGCATGGAGAGGAACTTGCCCTGATAGCCGAAGGCCTCCTGCGTCCACATCTTGGGGATGACCCGGACGCACTCGTCCCACATCTCCTTGGTCATGTCGGGGTCCACACCGAAGCCGCCCAGCTCCGTCCAGGTGGCGGAGCGCCCGGTGCCGAACTCCAGCCGGCCGCCGGAGACGATGTCCAGGGCCGCGGCCCGCTCGGCGATGCGGATGGGGTGGTTGAAGGGAGGCAAGCAGAGCACCACACCGTGGCCGATGCGCGCCCGCTTCGTCCGCATAGCCACGGCGGTGAGGAAGACCTCCGGCGCCGAGCAGTGAGAGTACTCCTCCAGGAAATGGTGCTCCACCGCCCATATCTGGTCGAAGCCCAGCTCATCGGCCAGTTGGGCCTGCTCCAGGGCGTTCATATAGACCTGGTACTCGCTGTCAGGACGCCAGGGCTTGGGTGTGGACAGCTCGAAGAAGATCCCGAACTTCATGGCTTCACCCCCGCTTTGCGCTGACTGTAGCAGAGGCTTACCGGGGGTGTCAATATCCGGCGAGGGCCCGTCGCAGCTCCGTCAGGAGCCTCTGGCGGACCGTCTCCCTCTCCTCGCGGGCCAGGGTGAGCAGGCGGACATCGGGGCGGGCCTTGACGGCGTCGGCGAAGGGGTGCCGTGCCAGCATGATGGTGCCGAGCACGGGCCTCCCGCTCTCCAGAGCGGCCAGGACGGCCTCACGGAAGCGCTCGGAGAGGAGCTCCATCTTCCCTATCTCGTCGATGACGACCAGGGCAGCACCCTCGATGGCCTGGTAGATGGCAGGGACGCCCACCGTCTCCAGCCCCGTCAGCTCCACGCCGTAGCGGGCCACCCGCAGCGGCGATACGCTCTCCACGGAGGCCAGGAGGGCGCGACGACCGTCCAGGGTGACAAGCTGGAAGCCCGTGCGCCGCCCTCCTTCCCTCACCTCCTCGGTGACGAAGCCGCCAGCGGTCACCCCCAGCTCCCGCACCAGCTCCAGCACCAGCGTCGTCTTGCCCGAGCCGGGCGGCCCAGTGAGGAGAAAGGCCGTCATGACCTGCCCGTCCCTCCGACCCTCAACGGGAGAGGGCGAAGAGGGTAGCCTGCATGGCCACCACCACCGCCCAGTGAAAGGAGACGGGCGCCGCCAGCCCGCCCGTGCGCAGCCTCAGGACGCTCATGAGCAGCGAGCCCACCGCCAGGCCGACCAGCGACGCCACCTGGGCGGCGATCGCCAGCGCCGGTACCTCCCCCACTGCCGTCTCCTGGACTGTCCGGTGGTTGATGACCAGATGGCTCACGGCGAAGGCCCCCGCCACGAAGAGGAGCCCTCGCGACAGCCCCCAGGCCCGCACCGCCATCCCCTGCAGGAGGCCGCGGTACATCGCCTCCTCGAAGAGGGCCGTCCCCAGGGGCTGCTGCACCAGCGCCCATAGCAGGAAGCCTCCCAGCGTCATGCCCGCCGCACCCTCGTAGTCGATCTCGCCCCGTGGCACCCCCACCGGGAAGAGGAAGTAGATGACCACGGGGCAGATGACCAGGGCCCCCAGTCCCGCCCCCAGCAGGGCGTTGCGCAGGGGCCGTCCCTCGCCCAGGCCCGCCTCGGCCCGGCCCAGGCCCGCCCAGCGCAGCGCCCACACCACCGCCGCCGCCAGGGCCGCCATTTCCCCCAGGACGAGCGCCCAGGCGTAGCGCTCCTGTGCCTGGGCCGGGAGCAGGGAGACGAGGTTGTTGTAGAGGACGAGGAGGAGGCCCAGCCCCAGCGCTGGCCACCACGATGCCCGGGCGGCCTCCCGAGGAACGCCCCGTGCCGGACCGGCCCAGCTTGGCGTCCTCCTCACTTCGCCTTATTATAATGGGCACGATAAAGAAAGGAGGTCACGACAGAATATAAGACCATATCCTGAACGGAGAGGAAGGTGCCTATGGCCGCGAGGGCTCTCGAAGGCGTACGGGTCATCGAGTGTGGGCACATGGTGGCGGCGTCCTACGCCGCCAAGCTCATGGCTGACATGGGGGCCGATGTGATAAAGGTAGAGGAGCCGGGGGGCGACATTGCCCGCACCCGCGGCCCCTTTCCCGACCATCAGCCCCACCCGGAGAAGAGCGGACTCTTCCTCTATCTGAACTGCAACAAGCGGGGCGTCACCCTGGACCTGACCAGACCCAAGGGGCAGGAGCTCCTCCGGCGTCTGGTGGCCCAGGCCGACGTGCTGGTCCACAACTACCCGCCTCCCCTCATGGGGCCACGCGGCCTGGACTATGAGGCTCTCTCTAGAGAGAATCCCGGCCTCGTCATGACCTCCATATCCCCCTTCGGGCAGACAGGGCCCTACCGAGACTACAAGGCCTACGACATCACCACCATGGCGGCCGGCGGCTGGGCCTGGATCAACGGCTGGCCCGGCCACCCCGAGGAGCCGCCCCTGAAGGCCTACGGTCAGCAGACGGAGTACCAGACGGGGGCCACCGCCGCCGTCGCCACCATGTCCGCCCTCTTCCATCGCCTGCGCACTGGGCAGGGCCAGCACATAGACGTCTCCGCGCAGGAGGTGGTGGCCGCCCTCATCGAGATGAACTTCACCTACTGGCCCTACACGGGGGTCATCGCCGTCCGCTGGGGGCAGCGGCCCATACAGCCCCTGGACTTCTTCCGCTGCAAGGACGGCTGGATCTTTGTCATCTGCGTGGAGGAGCATCAGTGGCGGGCCCTGGTGGAGATGATGGGCAACCCGGAGTGGGCGGAGTGGGAGGTCTTCGGTGACCGTCTCAAGCGGGCACAGAACTACGACGCCCTCCGCCCCTTCCTGGAGGAGTGGGTGGCCCAGTGGACGGTGGAGGAGCTTTATCACGCCGCCCAGCAGCGCCGCATCCCCCTCGCCCCTGCCTCCACCATGGGTGACCTTCTGAACTCGGAGCATCTGCGGGCCCGCGGCTTCTTCGTCACGGTGGCCCATCCGGTGGCCGGCACCTACGAGTATCCCGGCGCTCCCTACAAGCACACGGAGACGCCCTGGGAGCTGAGGTTGCCGGCGCCCACCCTGGGACAGCACAACCAGGAGGTCTACGGCGGACTGCTGGGCCTCTCCCAGGACGAGATAGCCTCCCTGCGGAAGGAAGGCGTCATCTAGGAGGTAGGAGATATGGCGGAGCACGGGAAGGGACCCCTGGCTGGCATAAGGGTCGCTGATTTCACCTGGGTCTGGGCGGGGCCTTTCTGCACCATGCAGCTAGCCCACCTGGGGGCGGAGGTCATCCGCATCGAGACCAGCAAACGCACCTGCGTCACCCGCCTCCTCCCCCCCTTCGCCGGTGGCCAGCTCAACCCCTCAACCTCCGGCTACTTCAACCAGTACAACCAGGGAAAGCGCAGCATCCAGCTCGACCTCAGCCGGCCGGAGGCGGTGGAGCTGGCCAAGCGTCTGGTGGCCATCAGCGACATCGTGACGGAGAACTTCGCCGCCGGCGTCATGGAGAAGCTTGGCCTCGGCTACGAGGTCCTGAAGCAGGTCAAGCCGGACATCATCATGATCAGCATGTCCGGCTATGGCCAGACGGGCCCCCTCAGGCACTACATCTCCTACGGCCCGGCCCAGGTCCCCATGGCCGGCTTCTCCACCCTCACCGGCTACCGGCACTGGGAGCAGCCCATGCACCTGGGCATCTCCTACGGCGACCCCAACGCCGGCATCCACGCCGCCTTCGCCGTCCTGGCCGCCCTCTACTACCGTGAGCGCACCGGCAGGGGCCAGTACATAGACATGTCCCAGTGGGAGTCCACCATAGTCCTCCTGGGGGACGCCGTGCTGGCCCAGTCCATGAACGGAGAGCAGCCGCCTCGCCTGGGCAACCGTGACCCCGTCATGGCCCCCCATGGCTTCTTCCGCTGCGCCCCTCTCCAGGGCGATAACCTGCCGCCCGGCCAGCTCCCGGAGGACCGCTGGATCAGCATCGCCTGCGGGAGCGACGAGGAGTGGCAGGCCCTCTGCCGGGTGATGGGCCGCCCCGAGCTGGCCCAGGACCCTCGCTTCGCCACGCGGGAGGCGCGTAAGGCCAACGAGGACGAGCTGGAGCGGATAGTGGAGGAGTGGACGCTGACCCAGGACCCCTTCGAGGCGACGCGCAGGCTGCAGGAAGCGGGCGTGGCCGCCTTCCCGCCCCTCAACAATAAGGAAATGCACGATGACCCCCACCTGCTGGAGCGAGGGCTCTTCGTGGAGAAGGAGCACCCGGTGGTGGGAGTGCGCCGGCACATCGGCATCCCCTGGCGGATGTCGGCCACGCCCTGCGAGGTGTGGCGGGCCGCTCCCGTCATGGGGCAGGACAACGACTACGTTCTGGGTGAACTGCTGGGGCTGAGCCAGCAGGAGATAGCGGAGCTCAGAGAGAAGCAGGTCATCGTCTAGGGGGTGGCGGCGGTGACGGGGCCACGGGTGTTGTCCGAGGAGGAAGTGCGAGAGGCCCTGGCCCAGCTCTCGGGCTGGGAGCTGCGGGAGGGGCGGCTGCGCAAGCAGTACACCTTCCGCACCTTCCTCCGGGCCATCGCCTTCGTCAACGCCGTGGCCTACCTGGCCGAGGGAGCGGGTCACCACCCGGACATCACCATCAACTACAACCGCGTCACCCTGCGACTCATAACCCACAGCGAGAAAGCGCTGACCGACCGCGACTTCGCCCTGGCCAGGGAGATAGACGAGAAGCTGGGAGGCCGCCTCATCGTCCCGCCCGAGGGGGCGCCGGGCGGCTGAAGCGACAGGCATCGGCCCTATCGACGGAGGAGGCCCCCGGGGTGTGGGGGCCTCCTCGCATCCCTGGGCGTCAGGCCGACGTCAGGAGACGCCAGCCGGAGCGAGGTCAGCTATCTTCGGCATCACCTCGGTGGCCAGCAGCCTGATGCACTTCTCGAAGGGCTCGTGGTAGTCCCTGTGGTCGTAGATGAGCATCAGGAGGGTGCCGAAGCCACCGGAGAGCTCGTACAGCTCGTGGATCTTCTCCAGCACCGTCCGGGGAGAGCCCACCAGCCAGACGTGGTCCACCAGGTACTCCACCGTCACCTGGTCGTCGGGGACGCTGGGGTCGTGCTTGAAGATGTCCAGGAGCCGGAACTCGGCGAAGAGAGGTATGAGGTACTCCCGCCAGGCGCGGCCGGTCATGCTGTGGATGGCGTGGTAGCGGGCCTCCTCGTCCGTGTCGGCGATGTAGATGTCGCGGACGATGCGCCACTGGCTACGCGAGGGCCGCTTACCGGACTTGCTGGCCCCCTCCATCACCGCCTCCCAGTGGCTGGCGATGTAGGCCTTGTTGAGGCCCAGGCTGAGGGGGATGAAGCCCCTCTCGCCAGCGATCATCAGGGTGGGCGACTTGGGGCTCAGAGAGGCGACGCCGATGGGCGGGTGGGGCTTCTGGAAGGGCTTTATGTGGAACTTGAGGAGGTTGTACATGGTGTCCGGATAGTTGACGGTCCAGAACTTACCCTCGTAGCGGAAGGGGCCGTCCGCCTCCCAGAGCTTCAGGATGATGTCTATGGACTCCCGGGCCATCTCCCGGTTCTCGCCCTTGAAGCCGTCCACGTCGAAGAGGAGCCAGTCGCTGGGGAGGCCAGCCGAGCCGATACCGAACATAAAGCGCCCCTGAGCGATGTGGTCCAGATAGGCCACGCGGCAGGCCAGCTCCGCCGGGTGGTGGAAGGGTAGGAGGTGAACACCGGTGGCCAGCTTGATCCGCTTGGTGGTCATGAGCGCCTGGGCGATGAGGAGGTCGGGCGCCGGGATGGGCTCCCAGGGGGAGGTGAAGTGCTCGCCTATCCAGGCCTCCTCGAAGCCCAGCTCGTCCGCCAATTGCAGGAACCAGAGGTCCCACTGGTGCGCCTCGTAGAGGGAGCGCTCTGGAGGGTGACCGGGCATCAGGAAGAAGCCTACCTTCATAACTCCTCCTTCTCCGTCACATATGATCAAGCCCCCCGGCGGCCTTTCGTCCTGCAGCGTCGGCGACGGGCAGATTACGCGGTCTCCCACTTGGTCTGCCTGCCGCTCCCACTGCCTGATTACTCAGCCACCGGAGGGCATATTTCACCGTAACACGCCTCTTCCGATATTTCAAATCGAATCAGGGACGCGGCGTGGCCCAGGAAGGAGCATTGCGCAGTAAATCGGTCGCCAGAGACGTCCCTCGCACTTCACCGCAATTTTTCTTATATCTCGAATAGAGGAAATCGATTTCTTTTCAAGGGAGGAGGTCATGCTTGATGACGCCGATGAAGGGGAGGTTGCGGTAGCGTTGCCGGAAGTCCAGGCCGTAGCCCACCACGAATTCGTCCGGTATCTCGAAGCCGATGTAGTCCAGCGGCAGGTCCACCAGCCGGCGCACCCGTTTGTCCAGCAGGACGCAGACCCTGAGGGAGGCCGGCCCCTTGGCCCGCAGGTGTTCCAGCACCTTGTTGAGGGTCATGCCGGTGTCCACTATGTCCTCTACCAGAATGACGTCTCGCCCTCGTATGTCCTCGTCCAGGTCTTTGAGGATGCGCACGGACTTGTCGCTGTTGCCGCCGTAGGTGGAGATGGCCAGGAAGTCCACGCTCACCGGCAGAGAGAGGTGGCGGATGAGGTCGGCCATGAAGCAGAAGACGCCTCGCAGCACGCCCACCAGCACGGGGGAGCGGCCGGCGTAGTCCTTTTCTATGGCCTGTGCCAGCTCCGTCACCCGCTGCTGCAGCTTGGCCGGGGGGATCAGGACGTGGTCCACCTCCGGTATGTCGTCCGGCCCCAGAGGCCCGTAGCCGTACTTGGTCAGCAGCCGGAAGACGTCCCGCTTCTTCAGGAGGATCACCTTCACGTCCGGGTACATCTCCCGGACGAGCCGCAGCTTGCGGTTCTTCTCTCGGTTGAGGCCGCCCTTGAGCGTGGTCAGCTCCACATAGAGGTTGAACTCAGGGAGGTAGAAGTCGGGCGTGAAGGCCTCCGTGATGTGGCCATGCTCCCAGCGAAGCGGGAAGGAGCGGGGCTCGTACTGCCACTGGATGCCATAGAAGTCCAGGAGGCGGGCGAACTCCGCCTCCACGGGATGGACGAAGGGTGACGAGGGCGACGCTGGCTCCTCCGGCGCCGCCGCTGCTGTCTGCTGCGCCTCCTCCGCCGGCTCCGCTGGCCGGCGGCGGGAGCGGCGCCGCCGGTGTCCCTGGCGATGCTGGCCCTCGCCCTTTTTCCCGCGCTCCAGAGATACCTCCATCCGGTATCGATTTTAGGGCAGCGCCGCCCCCCGTTCCAGAGCGAGGGGCCCAGGTTGCCTCCCTCGCCCCGCCTCCAGTATCATTCGGGGCGACCTGCCCATGCCCGTAGCGCACGTCAATGGCGTCGGCCTTTACTACGAGGTGTACGGCCAGGGGCCCTGGGTGGTCTTCGCCCACGGCGCCGGCGGCAACCACCTGAGCTGGTGGCAGCAGGTGCCGGCCTTCGCCCAGCGCTACACCTGCCTGGTCTTCGACCACCGCGGCTTCGGCCTCTCACGGGACGGCTGCAGCGAGGTCGACCCTGCCTGCTTCGTGGCAGACCTGGAGGGGCTGCTGGACCAGCTAGGGATCCCTGAGGTGCGCCTGGTGGGGCAGTCCATGGGGGGCTTCACCTGCTTGGGCTACACCCTGCGCCATCCCGAACGAGTGCGGGCCCTGGTGATGGCCAACAGCCTGGCCGGCATGCGGCGGGCCGTCTGGCAGGCGGCCGATGAAGAGGCCCGGCGCATCGCCTGGGAGCGCTGGGAGGAGCGCCAGCGCCACACGCCCCGCCGCGCCCTGGGACGCCAGTTCGTGGCCGCGCACCCCCGCCTGGCCTTCCTCTACCGGCAGATCGCCGCCCTGAACCCGCCGCGCCCGCCGGACCTGCCGCGCCGCTACCCCGTCCTGGACCCCGACGGGGCCGCCCTGCGCCGGCTGCCCGTCCCTGTCCTCTTCATCGCCGGGGAGGAGGACGACCTCTTCCCCCCCGCACTGGTGGCTGTGGCGCAGCGGCTGGTCCCCCACGGGCGGCTGCTGGTGGTGCCGCAGGCCGGACACTCCGTCTACTTCGAGCGGCCGGACGTCTTCAACCGGGCAGTGCTGGAGTTCTTCGCCTCCCTGGAGTAGAGGACGATGAGGAGGATACGCTTCGTCCAGTTCGGCGTGGGGGCCATAGGTGCCCAGGTGGTGAGGCTGGCCCTGGAGGACGGGCGGCTGGAGCCTGTGGGCGCCATCGATCTGGACCCGGAGAAGGCCGGCCGCGACCTGGGACGGGTGGCCGGCCTCGACCGAGACCTCGGCATCGTCGTCAGGGAGGACGCCGCGGCCGCCCTCCGGGAGACGGAGGCGGAGGTGGTGGTCCACAGCACGGGCTCCCGCCTGGACGCTGTATATTCTCAGCTCCGGCAGGCCCTGGAGGCGGGCAGACACGTTATCTCTACGTGCGAGGAGCTGGCCTTCCCCTGGGCCCGCCACCCGGAGCTGGCGCGGGCCCTGGACCGAGAGGCCAGGGAGCGCGGGCTGCGCGTCCTGGGAGCGGGCGTCAACCCGGGGTTCGTGATGGACCTGCTCCCCTCCATCCTGAGCGTGGCCTGCCAGCGGGTGGAGGCGGTGAGGGTGCGTCGGGTGGTGGACGTGGCGCAACGGCGCCTCCAGCTCCAGCGCAAGGTGGGGGTGGGCCTGACCCCGGAGGCCTTCCAGCGAGGGCTGGAGGAGGGGAGCATCGGCCATGTGGGGCTGCTGGAATCGGCTCTCATGGTGGCCGACGCCCTGGGCTGGCGGCTGGAGCAGGTGGAGGAGGAGGCGGCGCCGGTGCTGGCCCGCGGCTTCCTGCGGGCCGGCGCCTGGCGGCTGGAGGCCGGGCAGGTGGCCGGCTGCCGCCAGACGGTCCGGGGCCTGGTGCAGGGCAGAGAGGTGCTGCGACTGGAGCTGGTGATGGCGCTGCGGGCCACCGACCCCCACGACGCCATAGAGATAGACGGCGTCCCGTCCATACGCCTGCGGCTGCCCGGCGGTGTAGAGGGCGACAGCGCCACCGCAGCCCTGGTGGTCCACCTGGCGCCCCTAGTGGCGGGCGACCTCGCTCCCCCCGGGCTGCTGACCGTGCGGGACCTGCCCCTGGCCCCTCGCACCTACCGGGAGACCTGAGCTGGAGGGGGACTCGATGACCATACTGGAGGAATATCGACGTCGGCATCCACGCTCGGCCCAGCTATACCAGCGGGCCCTGGAGGCCCTGCCCTCCGGCGTCACCCACGACATACGCTATCTGACGCCGTTCCCGATTTATGTCGAGTATGCCCGGGGTGGTCGCAAGTGGGACGTGGACGGCAACGAGCTGGTGGACCTAGTCATGGGCCACGGCGCTCTCTTTCTGGGCCACGCCCACCCACGGATCACGCAGGCGGTCCAGGAGCAGGCCAGCAAGGGGACCCACTTCGGCGCCTCCCATCAGCGAGAGGTGGAGTGGGCAGAGCACGTGAAGAAACTAGTCCCCAGCGCCCAGGCCGTCCGCTTCACCAACTCCGGGACGGAGGCCACCCTCATGGCCATCAGGCTGGCCCGTTCCTACACGGGGCGGGACAAGCTCCTCAAGTTCGACTACCACTTTCACGGCTGGCACGATGCCGTGGTAGGCGCCCGCTACGCCGAATCGGCCCAACTGCGGGCGGCAGGGGTGCCCCTGGCCACCCTGAGCAACACCGTCAGCGTCCCCCAGGGCGACATCCAGGCGGTGGAAGAGGCGCTGCGAGAGGGGGACGTGGCGGCGGTGATCCTGGAGCCCACCGGCGCCTCCTGGGGCACCCTACCCCTGGCCCCCTCCTTCCTCCAGGAGCTGCGGGAGGTCACCGCGCGCTACGGCACCCTCCTGATCTTCGATGAGGTCATCACCGGCTTTCGCATATCCCCCGGCGGTGCCCAGGCGCGTTACGGCGTGACGCCAGACCTGACGACCCTGGCCAAGATCCTGGCTGGCGGCCTGCCTGGCGGTTGTGTGGCCGGCCGGGCCGACGTTATGGGGATGCTCAGCTTCCGGGGCGACGCCTCCTGGGACACCACGCACCGCGTCTTCCACCCCGGCACCTTCAACGCCAATCCCCTCTCCGCCGCCGCCGGCGCTACCATGCTCTCCCTCATCGCCGATGGCAGTTACCACACCATCGCCGACTCCCTGACGCAGCGGCTGGTCCAGGGGATGAACGATGCCCTTCGCCGGGAGGGCGTACCTGGCTGCGTCTACGGCCTCGCCTCCTACTTCCACATCGTCCTGGGCGAGGAGTGCCCGCGGCCAGAGGGTGGCATCGAGTGGCCCCTGGAGAGCGGCCGCCAGCCGCCCCGCCTCCGCCCCGACGTGGCGGTGGCCCTCAAGCGGGCCATGATCAACCACGGCGTCGACCTGATGGGCCTCAACGGCGGTTTCCTTTCCGGCGTCCACACCGAGGCCGATGTGGAGCGGGTCCTGGAGGCCTTCGAGGCGACGCTGGCGGACATGCGGCGTGAGGGGCTACTATAGCACTACTGTAGAGAGGTAAGGGAGCGGCCGCCTGGAGGGAAGGGCCGGGCCTGACAGGACTGTGGACAGCGCCGAGCGACGCATCATCCTCTACACCAACCTGGGCCACGCCCTGGTCCATGGTGTCGAGGCCACTTACGGCGCCCTCCTCATCCGAATACAGCTAGACCTGGGCGGCAGCGACGCCTTCATGGGGGCGGTGGCCAGCGTCTTCGGCTGGGCCTTCGGCGCCACCGCCCTCCCGTCCGGCTTCCTGAGCGACCGCCTGGGCCCTCATCGCGTCCTCGCCCTCACCTTCGCCCTGGCCACCGTAGCCTCCATCCTGGTGGCCCTTTCGGGCACGCCGTGGATGCTGGCCACCTCCATGGGCCTGCTGGGGCTGGCGGTGGGACTCTACCACCCGGCGGGCACCACCCTCATCGCCCACGGGGTGCAAAGGCGAGGGCTCGGCATGGGCTACCACGGCGTGGCCGGCAACCTGGGGATGGCCATCGCCCCGGCGGTGGCGGGCGGGCTGGCCGTCCTGGCCGACTGGCGGGCCGCCTACTTCATGCTGGCGGCCCTGGCCGCCCTCCTCACCGTCTGGGCCACCCGCGTCGCCAGCGGTGTCACTGCCAGCCCCTCTCGCCAGGAGGATGTCTCCCCGGTGAGGCCCCGCTTCAGCAGCGGCCTCCTGGTGGGGCTGGTCATGGTCTATCTGGTCTCTGTCCTGACGGGCCTGGTCTACCGTGGCTCCCTGACCTTCCTCCCGAGCCACATCCACGACCGGGTCAGCGAAGACCTGAGCGAGTCGCTGACGACGTTGGCCCTGCTCACGGGGGCGGCCGGTCAGTACGTGGGTGGCCTCCTCACCCAGCGCATGGGGCTGGAGCGGCTGGCCGTCCTGGTGACCGGGCTGGCGGTGCCCCCTCTGGCCCTGATGGGCATCGTCACCGGGATGCCCCTGGTGGCCCTGGCGGCCGTCTTCATATTCTTCAACTTCGCCGGCCAGCCGGTCTTCAACACCCTGATAGCTGAGTACACGCCCTGGCGCTTCGTCGGCCGCAGCTTCGGCCTCTCTTACCTGGCGGGCTTCGGGATCGGCGGCACGGGTGGCGTCATCGCTGGCGTCCTGGTGGAGCGCTGGGACACCGGCGTCGCCTTCCTGGGGATGGCGGCCATCTGGCTCCTCGCCCTTCTGGCGGCGCTGGTCCTCCCCTTCCTGACCGTCCGGGAGCCCCTGCCCATGGCCCGGGACAGGCAACCCGCCTGAGAGGTGGACGCCCCAGGAGCGGGCGTATATCATGGCTGCCAGATAGCGCGGCGCCGGCGCTGACGGCGCCGCCGCATTACCAGAAGGCCAGCGCCCGGAGGAGGTCACCCATGCAGTTCGAGCAGATAACTTACGAGAAGCGGGACGATGGTGTCGCCATCATCACCCTGAACCGTCCGGAGCGGCTCAACGCCTTCACCCGCACCATGCTTGAGGAGTGGTACCGCGCCCTCCTGGACGCCCACACCAGCCCGGACGTGCGGGCGGTAGTGGTCACCGGCGCCGGGCGCGCCTTCTGCACCGGCGCCGACCTCTCCGCCGGCGGTCTGGAGGGGCTCATGGACCCCCAGCGCACCCTCATCGAGAACCGTAACTTCCTGCGGGACACAGTGCAGCGGATACCCCGTCTGGTGGCGCAGTTGGAGAAGCCCTACATCGCCGCCGTCAACGGCCCGGCCGTGGGCGCCGGCATGGACATGGCCTCCATGGCCGACATCCGCTTCGCCAGCGAGACGGCCCGCTTCAGCACCGGCTACGTCCGCGTGGCCCTCATCCCCGGCGATGGCGGCGCCTGGTACCTGCCCCGCATCGTAGGGATGGCCAAGGCGCTCGAGTTGCTCTGGACGGGCGATACCTTCGACGCCCAGGAGGCGCTGCGCATCGGCTACGTGAGCAAGGTGCTGCCTCCGGAGGAGCTTCTTCCCTACACCCTGGAGTTCGCCGGGCGCATCGCCCGCGGGCCGGCGGTGGCCGTCCAGCTCACTAAGCGGCTGGCCTACCGCGGCATGTTCACCGACGTGGACGAGGCGCTGGAGGCGGCCCAGCAGGCCATGGTGCTAGCCCACCTGACGGAGGACGCCAAGGAGGGGCCGCGCGCCTTCCTGGAGAAGCGGCAGCCCCAGTTCAAGGGCCGCTGAGAGGTGCCCCCCCGCCGGCCGGGCCTCGACGAGGCGCATGTCCGTCTCGAGACGAGGGCTTAAGACCGCCCCGCCTGCGCCGCCAGTCGTTGACTGGCCTCCCGCATACGCGCCAGGACGGCCTCACCCTCCGGGCCCTCCAGGGGCCGCGGGCGGGCGTAGTCCTCGATGATGACGGGGACGAACTCCACCCGCACCAGCGTCCGGTCGTAGAAGGTGTATCGCCCGACGACGCCGATGCGCGTCTCGTAGCTCCACATCTGGTCGAAGATGAAGTTGCCATGGGCGTAGGCTATGAGCTTCCCCCGGTACACCTCCACCGCCTGCACCCAGTGAGGATGGTTGCCGAGGACGAGGTCAGCGCCGGCGTCCACCGCCAGGTGGCCGATCTCCACCGGGTCGTCCGGGGCCACGCCCGGGGCGGGCTGGGGGACGTTCACGTACTCGGCGCCCCAGTGGACGGCCACTACCAAGACCTCCACCTGGGACCGCGCCTCGGCGATGCGAGCGCTCAGCGCCTCCCGGTCTATCGCCTCGCCCACGCCGTTGAAGGCCAGGAAGCCGAAGCGCAGCCCCCGCACCTCTCGCACCGCCAGATGGTAGCGGTCGGCCCAGGCGATGCCGTGGGCCTCCAGTAGCTGCCTGGTAGCGGCTATCCCCTCGGGCCCGTAGTTGCCGATGTGATTGTTCTCCAGGGTAGCCACGTCTACCCCGGCCGCCAGCAGCGCCTGCACGAAGCCAGGCCGACCGCAGAAGGTGAAGCCCGAGTCGTGATAGGGACAGCCATCTATGAGGGGGGCCTCCAGGTTGACCACCGTCAGGTCGCCGGCGGCCAGGAGGCCAGCGGTGGCCGAGACCGGATACAGAAAGTCGTCCCCCCGGCTGCGGATGGTGACGTCCACGTAGCGGGCCGGTATGACGTCGCCGGTGGCGACGAGGGTGCGCAGGTGCCCGGAGTCAGCAGCGAAGGGCGAGAGGTCGCGCGGGGGAAAGACGTCCTGAAGGCCCCGCAGGGGCGGGGGAGGCGGCGGGGCGGTGGGCGTTGGCTGGGGAGAGGCGGGCGCCCCCTCCGGCCCCAGCAACGCCCCCGGTGGCCCGCCATCGCCACGGCAGGCCGAGAGAAGCAACGCCCCCAGGCAGGCCACCGCCAGCAGCCGCAGCATAGAGGCATCTTAGCACGGGGAATGCTCCCGGTCAGGCGGCCGGCCCCCAAAGTACGTAGCCCTTTATTCCTCGTCCGCCCGTGGCCCATACTCGTGCCGCCCTGCGCCTGCCGGACCTCGGGGCGAGGCGTCCGGCGGTCTGCCAGGGGCCCGGGGGCGTCCCCGGTGGAGAGGCGGACCACAGGCTGGGGGAAGGAACAGCGCCCGTGTAGCACTCGGCCCTCCGGCCGGGAATCTTACAGGTGAGGAGCGCCATGGAGCATCGCGTGTACCTCGCCGGGGACGTCGACGCCATCAAGGACTACGTCTTCGAGACCTCCTCCCTGCCCCAGATCAGGGGAGGGAGCGAGCTCCTCCAGAAATGCGAGGACGCCATCAAGCGCGACCTCAAGGAGCAGTACGGGTACGAGGTCATCTACTGTGCCGGAGGCTCCTTTCTCCTCGAGGTGCCGGCCGACCAGGCGGCCAACATCAAGAAGGTCATCGAGGGCCTCTACCGGGACACCACCCTGGTGGCCACCGTTACCATCGTTTACGAGGATGGGTGGGGGGCGCCGGACGCCCCGCCGCCCCCCGCCCAGGGGCTGACCGGCTGGGCCAGGCGGCTGGTGAAAGCCGCTCGCGCTGATAACGAGTTCGGGCGGCGCATCGCCGTCCTGGCGGCCCGGATGCGGGAGGCGAAGCGAGCGTCCGTCAGCGCCCCCTTCTTCCAGGCCCTCCCCTTCGGCCGGCGCTGCGACCGCTGCGGCAAGCGCATGGTGGCCCTCCCTCCTTGCCGCATCGGCGATGATCAGGAGCTCCTCTGCCTGGTCTGCAAGAAGCGGTTGGAGCAGGGACGCGGGCATCAAGAGGACGACCAGGAACGGGATATCCGCGGTAAGTTCAACCGCAAGTTCTGGGAGAAATATAAAGGGGATATCAGCGCGAAGCAGCCCCGAGACTTGGACGCGCTGGTGCAGGACGCCCCCCGCAGATATCTGGCCCTCCTCTATGCCGACGGCAACGACATCGGCCGCCTGCTGGCCATCGCCAGAGCGAGGGAGGAATACGAGGCCCTCTCAGATGCCCTGAGCGGCGCCACCGAAGAGGCGCTCTACCGGGCGCTCTACGAGGTGTGCGGAAAGGCGCTCCAGGATAAGGAGCGTTGCTGGCCCTTCGACATCGTCAACATCGGCGGCGACGACGTCACCGTCCTCGTCCAGGCCGGCTATGCCTGGGAGGTGGGCGTCCGTTTCCTGAAGGGGTTCGAGGAGGAGATGGCGAGGCGGCTGGGCGAGCGCTGGCTGAGGGGCGGGGCAGGTCGCTCGGCCCCCGTCACCGCCTGCTGCGGCATCGTCATCGCCGATGTCAGATATCCCATTCGCTACATGGCCCACCTGGCCGAAGGCCTGCTGCGACAGGCCAAGCGCGAGGCCAAGAGGGTAGGAAGGGAGGGCAGCGCCAGCACCCTGAGCTTCCTCTGACTGACGGCCCCGGTAGCCGCCGACACCGTCGAGTCCCTCTGGGAGCAGTACCGACACCCCGGCGACGGACGCCGGGCCTCCCTGGTGGCCCGCCCCTACAGCCTGGCGCAGGCCGAGGAGCTGACGGCCCACCTGGGGCAGATAGCCCGCTGGCCGCGGGGCCTGCGCCACCGCTGGGCAGAGGCGCTGGGCAGGGGCGTCATGCTCTCCACCTCCCTCATCGCCTACGACCTGGCCCGACGAAGGGACGATGAGCGGCGCAAGATGTGCGAGATCCTGGAGAAGCTGGCCAGCCTGGCGGGCAGCGAGGCGGAGCACCGCCTCGCTCCCCCCATCTGGGCCTACCAGCGGCGAGACGGGGACGACGCGGCGGGGTCGGGCCCGCGGACGGCGCTGCTGGACGCCCTAGAGCTGGCCGAACTCTACAGCATGCGTCCGGAGCATCAGGCGGAGGAGGACCTATGAGCCGTCTGGAGGTCGTCATCGTCCTGCGTCTGGAGACGGCCTTCCACACCACCGGGAACCGTCGGGCCATGGGCGTCGACAGGGCGCTGGCCCGGGGGGCGGACGGCAGGCCTCTGATACCGGCCACCACCGTCAAGGGCCTCCTGCGGGAGGCCGTAGAAACAGTGCTGCGGGCCGCGGGCGAGCGCGTCTGCCAGCCGCCATCGCCGGGCCACATGTGCGACGCCCGGGAGCCCTGCCGCGTGTGTCGCCTCTTCGGGAGTCCGCGGCTGGACGCCGCCCTCCGCTTCAGCGACGCCGCGCCCGCTGAGCAATTGGAGCCCACTGTCCGCTCGGGGGTGGCCATCAGCCGCTACCGGAGGGCTGTCTACCAGCAGCGATTGTTCCAGCTAGAGACCACACCCCCAGCGCCCAGCGTCCTGGCGGGCCACCTGTCAGGGCCACTTCTCCACCGAAGAGCAGGCCAGAGAGGCCGCCGCTCTGCTGGAAATGGCCGCACGCTGGCCCTTCGCCGTGGGGGGCGGCAAGACACGTGGGCTGGGCTGGCTGCAAGGCATGGAGTTGACGGCCCTGGTGGACGGCGTCCCGGTGAGTCCTTCTGAACTGGCCGACCGCTGGCAGGCCTGGGGAGGAGGCCATGTGGCTGAAGATTAGGCCCCGGGAGCCCCTCCTCCTGGGCGAGGCCCGGGCCGATACCCAGTTCATCGCCAGCCGCAGCTACATCCCTGGCCGGGCGATGCGGGGAGCCCTGGCCCTGGACCTCTTGCGGGAGGGACGCTCCGGCGACGAGGTGGTCGCCTTCGCAGGGCGCCTGCGCCTGGGCAACTTCTTCCCAGCGCCAGAGTGGGGCCGCCTCCAGTATGCCCTCCCCCTGCCCATGACCGCCATGAGCTGCAAGCGGCACAGTGGCTTCCTCTCGTCCCCCTGTCCTGACCGTCGCGGCCACGGCGTGGTGGACTCCCTGATACCACACCTGGCCTACCACCTGCTGTTGCAGCAGGAGAACCCCGCCTGTTTCCCCGTCCCCTTCGCCTTCGACTGCGACCACGAGGGATGCGGCGGCCGCATGGAGCCTTTCGTCCGGTTCTACTGCCTGACGGAGGTCGGTCGGGAGACGCTCTACCTGGCGGTGGAGCCCCGCTTCCACGCCCAGACCAAAGTGGCCCTCAGCCGATCGCGTCGCGCCTCCTACGAGGAGATGCTCTACACCGTCTCGGCCCTCGCCCCCAAGACCGAGTCGCCAGACGGGAGCGGGGACTGCGATCTCGTCTTTCTGGGGCGAGTGCAGGGAGAAGGGGAGGCGGTGGCGCGGCTCAGGGAGGCGCTGGAGCGGACGCCCATCGGGGCGTTGCACACTCGTGGCTACGGCGCCGTCCAGGTGGAGGAGGCGGAGGTGGGACTGCCTCCCCTGGCGGACCGCCTGAGCGCCTTCAATCAAAAGCTGAAGCGCGTGTGGGATGACCTGCGACGTCTGGCCGTCAACGCCGACGACCTTAGGGAAGGTCCCGAGCACACCTACTTCAGCGTAGACCTCCTGGCGCCCGCCGTCTTCCGTCAGGACGGCGTCCCCACCCTGGTGCCCCGCCTCCAGGTGGGGGGGCGCGTCCTCGAGCCGGTCCTGTGGGCGACGCGGCCGGACATGGCTAGCGGCTGGTCCGGCGCCTGGGGCCTCCCCAAGCCCACCGACCTGGCGGCCAGGCAGGGCAGCGTCTACGTCTTCCGCTGGCCGGGGACGGAGGAGGAAGCCCTCCCCTTCCTCGCTGCCCTGGAGGAGGAAGGAGTGGGGGAACGCCGGGACGAGAGCTTCGGCGAGTGTCTGGTCTGCCACCCATTCCATCAGGAGGTGGAGGAACGATGAGCATGGCGGCGCGAGCGGTGCTCCAGGACCCGCGTATCAAGGAAAAGCTCGACGAGCTGCAGGAGAAGCTGGTCTGCAGGGCGGAGAGGCTGGCCGGCAGGCTGGGGCAAAGGGAAGACAAGGAGAGGCAGCTCCGCAACATCCTGGCCATCGCCGAGCAGGGCTCTTCCTGGGCCCTGGTCCAGCTCTTCATCCGCTACCAGGCGGCCCGCAAGCAGCTCGACCAAGAGTGGGCCGAGGGTGCCATTGCAGCGCTGCAGGAGCTGGGGGCCGTGGCGCAGAGCATCGCCCAGGACGCCGGCCTCACCGATAGGGCAGGCGAGCTACACCTGGAGCTGGTGCGGCGCGTCCTGGGCTACACCATCTGGTGGCACGCCTGGAACGCCCGCCGCCAGTCCAGTCGAGGGGAGGGGGGACGATGACGGACTTCTCCGCCTTCTCCAGCCGCACCATCGTCCGGGCGACGCTGGTCATGGAGAGCGCCCTGGCGGTGGGCAGCCGCCCTTCGCTGGAGGCCACCGGCACCGACATGCCGGTGATGAAGGCGGCGGACGGCCGGCCCTTCGTTCCTGGCTCCTCCGTGAAGGGAGTGGTGCGCTTCCAGACGGAGCGCCTCTTGCGAGCGTTAAACGACGGGACCGGCCTCAGTGCCTGCGACCCGCTCGGGGCGCCTTGTGTGCCCGGTAACGTCAGGGACGAACTCTGGCGGGAATCGAACCGGGACGACCGACTCTTCGCCGAAAAACTTTTCCAGGCCAGTTGCGCCGTCTGCCGCATCTTCGGCTCTCCCTGGTTCGCTGGCAGGCTCGCCTTCAAGGACGCCTACCTGGCTAACGCCGAGGAGCTGCCCGTGCTCACTCAGGTGCGAGACGGCGTGGGCATCGACCGCGACCTGGGGGCGGCCCGCAGCGCCATCAAGTACGACTTCGAGACGGTGGTGCCGGGCGCCCGCTTCTCCATCGAGGCGCTGGGCGAGAACCTGGACCGGTGGGAGGTGGGCCTCCTCCTGGCGGTGCTAGACCTGTGGCGCCAGGGCGGCATAGCTCTCGGTGGGAAGTCCACCCGCGGCCCTGGCTGGGGGAGGCTGGAGGGGGTCACGGTGCAGCGCGTGGAAGCGAGCGACCTGTGGGACTATCTGGCCAGCGGTCAGGCCCCTACGGTACGGGAGGACGACTTCCGGAATGCCTTCCGCGACAGGCTGCGAGGGGGAAAGAGCGATGCATAAGGCCCGCTACAACGCCCTCCAACTGACGCTCCGACTGAGCCCGCGGGGGCCGCTCCTGGTCAAGTCCGGCGAGACCTCGGCCAACCCCTCGCTGCCGGACATGCAGTTTGTCCGCACCTACCATCCGGAGCGAGGCGAGACGGTCTATATCCCTGGCTCGTCCCTGAAAGGGGTGGTGCGCTCCTTCGTGGAGAAGGCCCTGCGTACGCTGGAGACCGCCGGCGGAGGCGGCAGGAGGAGCTGGCAGCGCGCCTGCCCCACCTTCGTCGATGACGGGGAGAGCTGCGCGAGACGACTGTCAGCCAGGGACGTCCCCAGCCACGAAATATACAGGGACTCCTGCGGCGCCTGCCGCCTCTTCGGCCACACCCGTCTCAGGGGACGGGCCGCCTTCAGTGATTTCCTGCCCGTGGGCGAGATCAGGAGCGAGGTCCGCTACGGCGTCGCCATCTCTCGCCTCAGCCACGCCGTGGCCCAGGGCCCGTTCGAAATGGAGGTAGTGGTCGCCGGGGCCTTCCAGGGGCACCTGCTCCTGGAGAACTTCGAGCTGTGGCAACTGGGGCTGGTGGGGCTGGCCCTGGAGGGGCTGGACCGCGGGCTCCTGAAGCTGGGCTTCGGCAAGAACCGCGGCTTCGGTGAGGTGACGGTGGAGGTCCAGGCGGTCCGCCTGGACGAGGCCGCCCCCGTTCGCCGACCGACCGTCTGGCGCGGCCTCGCCGCCTTCCTGGACGACGGCGAGCGCCAGCGCTACGGCCTCGACGGACCGTCGGAGCTGGACGGCCTGCCGGAGCCAGGCTCGACCGAGGACATGGGCCTCTACGTCCGCCGCACCTACGATGCCCGCGCATGGCGCGCCGCGATCCAGGGCCTGACCCGGGCCCTGGCCCCGGCGTGAGGAGGAGGGCCGTGACGGAGCGAGCGTGCCACGCCTACCGTCTGCTGGGGCCGCCCGAGGCGCTGCGCAGCGCCGCCGAGAGGCTGGGCCCTCGTCTCGTCCACTGGGTGGCGGAGGCCCACAGCCTCGCCATGGGCCAGGGAGTGCCCCAGGACTGGAAGGAGCAGGGAGCGGTCTTCGGCCCCGCGGGAGAGCTGCGCTGGTGGCGGGACGGCCAGTCCTACCTGGCCCTGCTCCTCGCCGAGGAGCCCCTGACCGGCCTGGAGGGCCTCCCCGGTCTGGAGCCCCTTTCCGGTGAGTGGACCACCGACGAAGAGCCGGTTCCCTTCCTGCTGCACGACCTGCAGGCACCCCAACTGCGGCCGGGCTTCCTCCAGTATCCCCACGGCAAGGGCCAGGGCAAGCTGATGGCCAGGGTCTACCGGCGAGATGGGGTCGTGGTCTTCGTGAGTCCCCGCAGGTTGGAGGAGTAGCCATGCGCCCCCGACAACAGATGCCCCCTAAGCCCTTCTTCTACCTCCCCCTGAGAGGCAGGCCCAACCTGCAGCCGCCCTCCGGTCACGACCGCTTCGACGGCGAAACGGGCCGCCTGGAGCTGGTGCTGGAGGTGGTGTCCGACTTCCTCTACGTGGGCAGTGGCCAGTTAGACCTGCGCCACGTGGGCGGCCAAGAGATTGCCTGCTACGCCTTCGCCCGGCGCGATGGCCAGCCCGTCATACCGGGCACCTCCGTGAAGGGGGCCGTCCGCAGCCTGGTGGAGGCCATCTCCACCTCCTGCGTGCGGCAGACGACGAGACGAGAGCGGGTTCCGCGGTCGTTCGATCCTTGCAGAGACGCCGCCCGCCTGTGTCCCGCCTGTCGCATCTTCGGCACTACCGGCTACCGTGGCCGTTTCCATTTCTCCGACGCCACGCCCGAGGGCCAGGTGCAGACCGAGGTCATCAAGATCGCCGACCTCTGGCCGCCCCGGCGGGCGGAGGGACGCAAGTTCTACAAGAGCGGCGGCTTCCGTCGCCAGAACCTCCAGCCGGCCCAGAATTACCGGTTCATCGAGGCCGTGTCCAGAGGGAGCCGGTTCAGCGTCGCTCTGTACTTCGAGAACGCCCTCCCGCAGGAGATGGCTCTGGTCTTGCACGGCCTGGGCCTGGACAGGCCCCCACAGGAGCAACGGGGGGATATTGAGAGGTTACCCGTCAAGCTGGGGGGCGCCAAGCCCCGCTGCCTGGGCGCCGTCCGCTTCCAGCCCCGGCGTCTCTCCGTCCTCCGCCGGGGCCCTGACCTGTTGGCTGCGCTGCTGGCCGGTGGCCAGGAGGTCCCGCCGCTGGAGGCGGTGCTACGGTGGCTGGCCACTGACTCCCTGCTGGACCGGGATGCCTGGAGGACGTTTCGCCGGGAGGCGGTCTCCACGAGCGGAAACTGCCCCACGGAGCTGTACTGATGGTTGGACTCGACCAGCAGATAGGGCTAGCGGAGCAACTGGCCCGCGAGCTGCCCGCGGTTTCCCGCAACGAGTGGATGCGCTGGCTCCAGGTGGCGGAGCGGCGTGGGCTGCAGCGGGCCATTCAGCACGCCCAGCGCCTCTCCCAGGACGTGACGGTACGGCCAGCCGTGCAACAGGCCAACCGGCTCATCGCCCAGGCGGTGCGGCGGCACCAGGCGGCCCTGCAGGGGCTGACGGAGGAAGAGCGACGGGCCGTCCTGGGGTTCGTCGGCTGGTGGCTGCAGGTGAAGAACGTTCGCGACAAAGGGGACACCGGGGAACGACGATAAAGCGGCTTCTGTTCGACGCTTCTCTGTTCATCAGCTATCTGCGGGGGATGGAACGTCCTATGTGGACGCCTTCGCTAAAGCGGCGCAGGTGGGCCGTGCGTACCTGAGCGTCATCACCGTCGTGGAACTCTGGCTACCCCGTCATCGCGTGGAGGGCCGCAGGCGACACCGTGCCTCCTCCCATCACGTGCGGGTAGGTGTCCCGCCACCATAGGCCTGGAGGCTTGTGGCAATAGCCTCCGGTCCAGCGCCTCCCCCGACACTGCTGACCAGTCCGAGTGTGGCGTGGTAGACTATGGCCAGCGAGCGCTAGCTGGCAGAGCGGGAGGAGACCATGGAGTTCCGTTTCTCACCCGAGGAGGAGGCGTTCCGGCAGGAGGTCCGGGAGTTCCTGAGGCGGGAATGGACGGAGGTCCAGGCGGGTGGCGGCGCCGAAAGCCCCCTCGGCTACGGCGGCGGCACCAGCATCGAGGTCATCAAGGACTTCCAGCGCAAGCTGGCTCAGAAGGGCTGGCTCACCCTCGCCTGGCCCAAAGAGTACGGCGGCATGGGCGCTGGCATCTGGAAGCAGGTCATCTACATGGAGGAGATGGCCTATCACCGCGCCCCCCATCAGCTCGGCGTGGGGCCGGACCGGGTGGGCCCTACCATCATCCTCTACGGCACCGAGGAGCAAAAGCGCGAGCACCTGCCCCGTATAGCCTCCGGGGAGGTGATATGGTGTCAGGGCTTCAGCGAGCCCGGCGCCGGCTCTGACCTGGCATCCCTCCAGACCACGGCCGTCCCCGACGGCGACTACTTCGTCGTCAACGGCCAGAAGATCTGGACATCGTTGGCCCACGTGGCCGACTGGATGATCCTGCTGGCCCGCACCGACCCCAGCGCTCCCAAGCACAAAGGGATCTCCTACTTCCTCGTCGATATGAAGACGCCCGGCATCACCGTCCAGCCACTGCACGAGCTGACGGGCCGCCACACCTTCAACCAGGTCTTCTTCGACAACGTCCGGGTGCCCCGCAAAAACCTGGTGGGCGAGCTCAATCGCGGCTGGTACGTGGCCGCTGCCACCCTGGACTTCGAGCGCTCGGGTATCAACCGCGTCATGGCCGGCATCCGCACCTTCGAAGACCTGGTGGAGTACGCCAGAGAGGTCCAGAAGGACGGTCGCCGCCTCATAGACCTGCCGGGCGTTCGCCACCGGCTGGCGGAGCTGAAGATCGAATTTGAGGTGGGGCGGATGCTCTCCTACCGTGTCGCCTCTCTACAGGCCCAGGGACGCATCCCCAACCAGGAGGCGTCCATGAGCAAGCTCTACGGCTCCGAGCTGCAGCAGCGGCTGGCCCGGTCGGCCGTGGAGATCATGGGGCTGAGCGGCCAGCTCCTGCCGGGCAGCAAGTGGGCGCCCCTGGCGGGCCGCGTCGCCGAGTACTACCTGGCGTCCGTCTCCACCACAGTGGCGGCCGGCACATCCGAGATCATGCGTAACATCATCGCTATACGGGGCCTGGGCCTGCCCAGGGACTGACAGCCCCGGGCCAGGGAGCGCAGAGCGACCTCGGGCCCGTGGCTACCGGGGGGACGTCCTGCTGGCAGGGGGCGCGGGGCCAGCTCCTGGCCGTGTCGCTGGCCTTACTGGGCGGCATCTTCGGCCTCCTGGGAGCCCTCCTGACGGAGCTCCGCTACGGCGGAGGGGTCCTTCTCCTGGTCATCGGCGCTCCCGTGGTGGAGGAGGTCCTGAAACCGCTGGGCGTGTACGTCCTCCTCTGGCGCTGTCCCCAGCTCATCCTGGGTGCATGGCACTCTGGCTTCCTGGCCGCCATCTCGGGCATCGTCTTCGGACTGGTGGAGAGCACCCTCTACGTGAACCTCTACGTGGAGGCCCCGACGGGCAACTACACGGCCTTCCGCTACAGCGTGCCGGTGATGGTGCACGGCCTGTGCAGCTTCCTGGCTGGGCTGGGCGTCTCCCCCGGCCTGAGGGGCTGGGTGGAAGGGAGGGGGCCGCTGCCGGCGCGCACGCGCAACCTCTTCCTCTCCGCTGTGGCGTTGCACGCCCTCTACAACCTGACGGGGCTGGCCCTGGAGGCGGCGGGCATCATCTCCTTCTGAGACTCTCCTCGCCCCTGCTGGAGCCTGGGCCTTCGCCCGCTCCTTTTGACAAAATCCGGAGGCCGGAGTAGGCTTTACAACAAAAAAGCCGGCGGAGAAGGCCAGCTAGGAGGGCGAGCATGGCGGGACCGCTAGAGGGGATCCGGGTCTTGGACTTCACCATCGCCCAGCAGGGGCCCAACGCCACCCTGGTGCTGCGGGAGCTGGGCGCTGAGGTCATAAAGGTGGAGCAGCGGGGCGTGGGGGACATCAGCCGCCTCTCGGCCCGCGACCGGGACAGGGACGTGAGCTTCGCCTTCCTCACCCTGAACCGGGGCAAAAAGGACATCACCCTGGACCTGAAGGCGGAGAAGGGACGCAGGATAGCCCTGGCCCTGGGCGAGATCAGCGATGTGGTGGTGGAGAACTACCGCCCGGGGGTGATGGCCAAGCTGGGGCTGGACTATGAGGACTTCCGCGCGGTGAACCCTCGGGTCATCTACGCCAGCGCCTCCGCCTTCGGCAGGCAGGGCCGCTGGGCCAGCAAGCCGGGGCTGGACATCCTGGCCCAGGCCGCCACTGGCCTGGCCGCCGTCACCGGCGAGGAGGGGGACCCGCCCATACCGGCGGGCGCCGCCCTGGCCGACCACATCGGCGCCCTGAACCTGGCCCTGGGCATCCTGGCCGCCCTCTTCTACCGCGAGCGGACGGGCAAGGGCCAGCGGCTGGACTCCTCTCTGGTGGGAGGTCTCCTCTACGCCCAGGCCTGGGAGCTGGGCTACTACTTCGGTACCCGGCGCTACCACGGCAAGTCCGGGCGGGGCCACGTCCACGTCCTCACCCCCTACCGTATCGTCCCCACCGCGGATGGCCACATGGCCGTTGTGGCCCTCCGCCATGACGACTGGCCCCGCTTCTGTCAGGTCATAGGCCGGCCCGACCTGGTGGAGGACCCTCGCTTCGCCACCCTCCGGGACCGCGTCCGCAACCGCAAGGAGCTGTGGCGGGTGCTGGACGAGCACTTCAGCCAGCGGCCGACGGTGGAGTGGATGGCCGTTCTGGAGGAGGCGGACTTCCTCTGCGCCCCCGCCTACGACTACACGCAGGTGATGGAGGAGCCCCACTTCTACGAGGCCGGCTATCTGGTGGAGTACCCCCACCCGCGTCTGGGGCCACTGACCATGGTCAACTTCCCCATCAAGTTCAGCGAGTCGCCGGCCGCCATCCAGGGCCCCGAGCCTGAGATGGGGGAGCACACGGAGGAGGTCCTGACCAGCCTGGGCTACTCGCCCCAGGAGATAGAGGCCCTCAGAGAGGAAGGGGTAGTCTAGGTCTCCCCTTCGCCCGCCCTGCTTTCCTCCAGCCGTCCCCGGTGGAGAAGGGGTACGGGGCTGGGTAGAGGGCCGGCCACCACGCCAGCCGCCCGCAGCTCGGCGATCTCCTCGGCGGTGAGGCCCAGCAGCTCCCGTAGCACGGCGTCCGTGTCCTGGCCGGCTGCCGGGGGCGGCCCCTTCACCCCGCCGGGGGTGCGGGAGAGCTTCACTGGCGTATTGGGTACCTTCAGTCTGAAGCCCTTGGGATGCTCCACCTCCACCAGCATCTCCCGCGCCTTCACCTGGGGCATCTCCGCCGCCTGGGCGATGTTGTTCAGAGGGCCGCAGGGCACGCCGATGGCCTCCAGCTCTCGCAGCCACTCCTCCGTCGTCCGGCGCCTCAGCGCCTCGGTGAGGATGGGCTCGAGCTCAGCGTGGTGCTGGGTGCGCAGGGCCGGCGTCTCGAAGCGGGGGTCGTCGATGAGCTCCAGGAGGCCCAGGGTGGCACAGAACAGCTCCCACTGGTTCTCCACGCCCCAGCTCAGGGCGATGACGATCCATCCGTCCTTGGTGGGGAAGGCCTGGAAGGGCGTGACGGAGGGGTGACGAGTCCCCAGGGGGCCCGGCACCTCGCCGGTGGCGAAGTAGCGGACGAAGGCGTTCTCCAGGATGGCTATCTGGCAGTCCAGCATGCTTATGTCGATGAACTGCCCCTTGCCGCTGCGCTCCCGCTCGTGGAGGGAGGCCAGGACACCGATGGCGGTGTAGAGGCCGGCGACGATATCGCCCAGGGAGACTCCGGGCCGTACCGGGGGGCCGCCGGGCTCCCCGGTGATGCTCATGATGCCACCCATCCCCTGGACGATGACGTCCAGGGCCGGCTTGTCTCGCCACGGCCCCGTCTGGCCGAAGCCCGAGGTGGCGGCGTAGATGAGCCGTGGATTGCGCTGGCTTAGGACTTCGTAGCCCAGGCCCAGCCGCTCCATGGTGCCCGGGGTGAAGTTCTCCATCACCACGTCCACCTTCTCCACCAGGCGCAGGAGGAGCTCGCGGCCCCTCTCCTGGCGCAGGTCGATGACGATGCTCCGCTTGCCGCGGTTGATGGAGAAAAAGTAGGCGCTCTCGTCGCCCACGTAAGGCGAGGTGGTGCGGGCTACGTCCCCGTAAGGGGGACGCTCTACCTTTATGACGTCGGCCCCCAGGTCGCACAGGGTCATGCTGGCATAAGGGCCGGAGAGGACCCAGGTGAGGTCCAGTACCCGTACGCCCGCCAAGGGGCCGCCGGAGGACGGGCGCTCCCCTGTCATGACAGCACCAATATTAGGCTATCAGGCAGAGGAGCGCTAGGAGTCTTCGGTTAGGGGCTGGGCGCGCCGGCGCCGCCCTATTCAGAGGTGGACAGAGTGAGGCGCGGGCCCTGGTCCGTCTCTTCGACGTCGATGGTAGCGTTGGCCAGCAGGTCTGCCACGCTGGGCGATACCAGCAGCACGGGTATCCCCTCGCTGTGGTAGACCTGGTCCCCCTCGCGAGCCTCGTCAAACGCCAGCTCGAAGGAGCCCTCGCGCTGGACGAGGCGCAGCGTCTGATCCGGGGCCTCCGCCAGCTCTTCCTTTATCTCTCTGAGCAGCTCGGCGGCCTTGTCCGTAACCTTTAAAGTCATAGTATCACTCTCCCCTTTTCTTTCTTCCCCTTGGGAATGCCTGTCCCCCGTTTTCCGGGCTAGTAGGTGCGGCGGGCGGGCCGGACCTGCCGGAAGCAGTTGCTGCAGTAGACGGGCCTGTCCTGCCTGGGCAGGAACGGGACCTGGGTCTGAGCTCCGCAGCGAGCGCACACGGCGTCGTACATGGGGCGAGAGTAGCTCACGCCCTGGCTCTGGCGCCGCGCCTGCCGGCAAGCCGGACAGCGCTTGGGGTCCTGGTATCCCCGGCTGACGTGGAACTCCTGGTCCTCAGCGGAGAATACGAAGGACTCCCCGCACTCGATGCACACGAGGGTCTTGTCTTGATAAGCCACCCGATGACCTCCCTATGTTCCTTGGTTCCTTTGTCACCAGCGGGCCTGTCCATCGGGCGGCCTGGGGGACATGAGCGACCCGATCGACCAGACGTGCTGGCTCCCCTACAGGGTAACACGTTTGCCTGGCCATTGGAACACTTTGGCCCCCGGGGACGCCAGTTTTGTGGAAGATCGGTGCGGGCTACACGGCCCGTGGCTGCAGAGGTGCTCAGCCAGGACGGAAAGGCGGGCGCCCGTCGTCCGCCGGGGCGACGAGGGCCGGCTCCACCCCCACCTCCCGGGCGACGAGCCCAGCCAGCTCGTTCAGGTCGTCCTTGCTGAAGCCGTGGCTGTGATGGAGGACGCGTCCGTCCCGTCCCACCAGGACGAGGGTCGGCGTCGCTGGCGGATCGTACTGGCGGGAGGCCTGGAAGCCATCGGCGTCCAGGAGGACGGGGAAGGGCAGCCGGAAGCGCTCGGCATAGGGGCCGCTCTTGGCCGCCGGGTGTTGCGATACGGCCAGCGTCTGCAGCCCTCGCTCGCCGTAGAGCTCGGCCAGCCTCACCAGGTAGGGGAAGGCCAGGTCACAGGCAGGGCAGCCCGTCTTGAAGAAGACCAGCAGGACCGGTCCCTTCTGGAGGGCCTCCCCCAGAGAATAAGAGCGGCCGTCCAGGGCAGGCAGGCGGAAGTCCGGGGCGGGGTCTCCTCTCTCCAGCGCCATGGCCGTGGTACAATCGGCGACAAGACGTCCCTGCAAGTAAAATATACCTGCACGAGCGGCCAGGGGAAAGACGAGGCGAGGCGCAGATGAGCCAGGAGCCAGCGGCGATACGGGCGCCCGAGCTGAGGGGCGGCTACTGGGTGAACAGCGAGCCCCTCACCATGGAATCGCTGCGGGGGCGACCGGTGCTCATCGATTTCTGGGACTACACCTGCGTCAACTGCATCCGCACCCTGCCATACCTGGTGGAATGGCACCGGCGCTACTCGCCCCACGGCCTCGTCATCGTCGGGGTGCACACGCCGGAGTTCAGCTTCGCCAAGCGGGTGGACGACGTCCGCCGGGCGATGGAGCAGTTCGGTATCGAGTATCCGGTGGTGCTGGACAACGACTATGCTATCTGGCGGGCCTACGCCAACCGCTACTGGCCGGCCAAGTACCTGGTGGACGCCCGCGGCTACATCCGCTACTACCACTTCGGCGAGGGCGCCTACCAGGCTACGGAGAAGGCCATCCAGCAGCTCCTGCGAGAGGTGCGGCCGGACGTCGTCTTCCCCGAGCCCATGGCCCCTGTCCGGGAGGAGGACCGCCCGGGAGCCGTCTGCTACCGGGTCACCCCTGAGCTCTACCTGGGCTACCTGCGGGGCAACATCGGCAACCCGGCGGGCTTCGTCCCCAAGCAGGCGATGGACTACCAGGACCCGGACGTCCACGCCGAGGGCTTCTACTACCTGGAAGGGCCCTGGGTGGTGGACGAGGAGTGCGTCTATCGCCCCTGGGACGCCATCCGCCCTGGCAGGGTATCCCTTCGCTACACGGCCAAAGAGGTGAACCTGGTGATGAACCCGCTCTTCGGCCGGCCGGGGCGGGTCACGCTGCTGCAGGATGGCGCTCCTCTGGCGGCCGGACACGCCGGAGAGGACGTCCGCTTCGACGAGTCCGGGGAGAGCTACGTGGAGGTGGACACCCCCCGCATGTACCGGCTGGTGCGCAACCCGGACATAGGCAGCCATGAGCTGTCGTTGCTCACCAGCGCCCCCGGCCTGGCCCTGTACGCCTTCACCTTTGTCTCCTGCGTTATCCCGGGCTGGGAGATGCGGCTCGCCTGACGAGGGAGAGACGTGTCAGAGGCGCTGGCAGCGCGTGCCCTGGGTCTCCTCTCCCGGAGGCGCCTCACTCTGGCGGTGGCGGAAGCCTCCACTTGTGGCCTTCTGTCCCACCTGCTCACAGAGGTGCCGGGGAGTTCGGCCGTCTTTCTGGGCGGCGTCGTGCCCTACCATAACCATCTGAAGGAGCGGCTGGGGGTCTCCCCAGCTCTGCTGGCGGCCCGGGGCGCTGTCAGCGAGGAGGCGGCCACGGCCCTCGCCCAGTCGGTGCGTGAGTGGGCAGGGGCGGACATCGGGCTCGCCATCACGGGCATCGCCGGGCCGGGCGGGGGCACAGCCGAGAAGCCGGTAGGGCTCACCTACATATCACTGGCGACCGCTGGCGCCACCCTGTGCCAGCGCTTCGTCTTCAGCGGCGACCGGACGCAGAACAAGCGCTCGGCGGCCGCCTCCGCCCTCGATCTGCTCATCCGATATCTGTCCGAGGAGGAAGGAGATGGCCACACCCGTCAGTAAGGACGAATTCCGGCGCGTCATGGGCCAGTTCGCCACCGGGGTCACCATAGTGACGACGCGGCTGGGGGAGCACCTGCACGGCAGCACCGCCAATGCCTTCACCTCCGTCTCCCTGGAGCCGCTGTTGGTGCTGGTCTGCCTGGACAAGAAGGGTGACACGCACGACCTGGTGAAGCAGAGCGGCATCTTCGCTGTGAACATCCTGGCCGAGGACCAGCAGGAGCTCTCCACCATGTTCGCTCGCAAGACGGAGGCGGGCAGCCACCGCCTGAACGAGGTGCCCCATCACTACGGCGTCACCGGGGCGCCCATCATCGAGGGCTGCCTCGCCTATCTGGACTGCCGCGTCTATGATGCGCTGCCCGGGGGAGACCACACCCTCTTCCTGGGAGAGGTCCAGGACGCCGCTATCCTGAGCGAGGCCCGTCCCCTCCTGTTCTTCCGTGGACGCTATGTCCGCATGGCGGACGAGTAGGGCTGCCAGCTAGCGCCAGGGGAGCGCCGGCGACTGGAGGACGGGCCGCAGCCGGCCGTCGGCCGCCAGGCAGACCAGGTCGAGGCCGCTGTAGAGGCTGGGGTCGTAGCCCCTCAGGGCGACGCTCACCCCTTCCTGCTCCATGTGGGCATAGTAGCCCAGGAGGACGAGGGCGCGGGCGTCGGCTTCGCTGGCCAGGAGGCGGGGGGATGCCTCCGCCAGCAGGTGGCGCAGGTTGCGGCGGACGGCCAGACCCGTCTCCTCGGCGCTGGCCGGCGCCGTCCCCACGATGACGAAGCCCTGTCCCTCCATCAGCCGCTGGAGCGTCCAGAGGTCTGCCACCTCCACCTCCGCCCACTGGCCGGGCTCCTGGATGCGGCGGGCCGCCTCCCATATCGCCTGGAAGAGGGCCTCCCGCTCCTCCTCGTCCTCCGGCAGACGGTGGAGGCGGGTGCTGTCCAGCTCGTAGGTGCCGCTGGCCCGCTCGCTGAGGCGCGCCCAGAAGGCGTCCAGGGGCCCGGAGACGGTGATGACCGCCCCCTCCTGGCGGGTCTTGCGCAGGTACAGGACGGCCGGCAGCGCCAGGGAGGATCGCTGCCCCGGGGCGAGGCGGCCGGCCGCCTCCTGCACCCGGACGAGGAACTCCTCCGTCTCGGGGCCGGGGGAGGGAAGGTCGGCGCCGGGGGGTAGCCAGAGGGCATAGGCCCCCTCGAGCCGCTCCGCTAGCCGGCCCTCCAGCGCCTCTCGTCGCTCCTGCCACGGAAGGGGCGGCGGCCCCAGCAGGGGTCGCACCTCCACCGCCACGGTCCACCGGCCACAGCGCAGGCGGGCGGACAGGGAGGCGTGACCCAGGGCAGAGAGGGCCCCCGGGACGCAGTGCAGCCCCTGAGACTCCTCCAGCCAGGCACGGAAGAGCTGGAGGCAGACCTGGGCCTCGTCCACCGCCGGGCTAGTCGGGCCTCTCCACCACCATGGCCACGCCCTGGCCGCCGCCCACGCAGATGGTGGCGAGGCCGCGTCGCGCCTGCCGGCGCCTCATCTCGTAAAGGAGAGTGACCAGGATGCGACAGCCCGTGGCGCCGATGGGGTGCCCCAGAGCGATGGCCCCACCGTTGACGTTCACCCGCTCCCAGTCCCAGCCCAGCTCGCGCCCCACGGCCAGGGACTGGGCGGCGAAGGCCTCGTTGGCCTCGATCAGGTCGATATCGTCCATCTCCAGCCCGGCACGGGCTAGCGCCCGCCGCACCGCCGGCACCGGCCCCATCCCCATGATGCGGGGAGGGACGCCGGCGCTGGCGTAGGAGACGATGCGTCCCAGCGGCGCCACCCCCAGGGCCTCCGCCTTGCGCCAGGAGGCAAGGACGACGGCGGCGGCGCCGTCGTTGATGCCGGAGGAGTTGCCAGCGGTGACGGTGCCGCCACGCCGGAAGACGGGGCGGAGGCGGGCCAGCGTCTCGGGGCTCGTGTCGGGGCGGACGTGCTCGTCGCGGTCCACCACGGACGCGCCCATCCGTCCCGGCACGGGCACAGGGACCACCTCCTCAGCGAAGCGCCCCTCCCGCCAGGCGCGTGCCGCCTTGCTCTGGCTCTCCCAGGCGAAGCGGTCCTGCTCCTCGCGCGAGATCTCGTACTCGCGGGCCACGTTTTCCGCCGTGTCCCCCATGTGGCAGTCCTCCAGGGCGCACCAGAGGCCGTCCAGAATCATGTGATCCAGCATCTGACCATGCCCCATCCGGTAGCCGAAGCGCGCCCTGGGCAGCAAGTAGGGCGCGGCCGACATGTTCTCCATCCCCCCGGCCACCGCCACCTCCACCTCCCCGGAGCCGATGGCCTGGGCGGCCATGGCCACTGCCTTGAGGCCGGAGCCGCAGACCATGTTGACGGTGGTAGCAGGGACGCTCTCGGGCAGGCCCGCCATGAGGGCGGCCTGCCTGGCCGGGTTCATCCCCTGGCCGGCGGAGAGGACGTTGCCCATTATCACCTCCCCTACCTGGTCCGGCCCCACGCCCGCCCGGCGCAGCGCCTCGGCGATGGCCGTCGCCGCTAGACGCGGCGCCGGTACATCGGCCAAGCTGCCACCGAAGGAGCCGATGGGAGTGCGGGCGGCCCCCAGAATGACTACACCGTCCATGAGTCCCCCTTTGCGGGCTTGTGTGGCTTTCATTGTGGCACCGATGCTCGCGTCTCCTCCCGTTCCGCTTGCGTCTCGACAACCTTGTGTGGCTTTCATTGTGGCACCGATGCCCCTCTACGGTCTATATGTCCTGCGCTTGTGGGCATCGGAGTAGACGGGGGGAGTTCCTGCTAGCTGCCTGGCAGCAGCAAGGCGTAGAGGAAAAGGCCCAGGGCCACCAGCAGGGACAGGCGAAGGCGGCGGGTCAGAGGCAGTGACCTGAGCCCTACCAGCAGCACCATCGCCGCCACCAGGGGGGTGAGGAAGACCCTCAGGGGGTGTTGGGCCTCCAGGCCCGCCCGGCCCAGGAGAGTGTGCAGCAGGAGGGCCACCAGGAAGGCCATGACGGCCAGGAAGAGGACACGCGTCCAGAGGCCGGCAGCCGGGGGCGCCCGGTCGCTGGCCTGCGGCGGTCGGGCGCGGTGTCTGCGCCGTCTGGGCCGGGGGCGGGCCATGCGCGGCCCTTTCGTCACACGTACATGCCGCCGTTGATGTTGAGCTGGGCGCCGGTGATGTAGTCCCCTTCGGCCGCCAGGAAGCGACAGAGGCGGGCCACCTCCTCGGGGCGACCGAAGCGGGCCATAGGTATCCGCTCCAGGAGCCGCTGGCGGACGTGCTCCGGCAGGCAGGTCACCATGTCGGTCTCCACGAAGCCCGGGCAGACGACGTTGACGGTGATGTTGTAGCGGGCCAGCTCCAGGGCCGCCGCCTTGGTGAAGCCGATGATGCCCGCCTTGGCGGCAGCATAGTTGCACTGGCCTACGTTCCCCATCTGGCCGATGATGGAAGAGATGTTGATGATGCGTCCCCCGCCCTGCTCGATCATGTGGGGGACCACCGCCCAGGTGCACAGAAAGACGCTGTCCAGGTCGTTGGACAGGACCTCTCGCCACTCCTCGGGCGACATGCGCCGCAGCGTGCGATCACGGCAGACGCCGGCGTTGTTCACCAGCACGTCTATGCGGCCGAAGTGCTGCAAAGCGGTCTCCACCAGACGCTCCACGTCCTCCTGGCGGGAGACGTCCGCCTGTATGGCCACGGCCTCGCACCCCTGCGCCCGCAACTCGTCCACCAGCTCCCTGGCCTCTCGGCAACGGCTGCGGAAGTTCACCACCACCTTACAGCCGTGTCGGGCGAACTCCTGAGCGATGGCCCTCCCCAGGCCCCGCGAGCTCCCGGTAACGATGGCCACCCTCTCACCGAGGCAACTCATGGCTTCACCTCCGGCATCCTGGGCCTTCAGGGCCAGTCTACACGCCGGAGGCGAATTATTCAAGATATAAATGTAGCGACGGTTTTATAATAGATGATTTAGATAGCTGTGGGGGCCCTATACTCGCCGAAGATACGGCGCATGACGCCGCAGATCTCGCCCAGGCTGGCGTAGGCCTTCACCGCTTCCAGTATGGGGTAGACCAGGTTCTCCGAGTCCCGGCACGCATCCTCCAGTCGTTGCAGGGCCCTGGCCACCTGAGCGTTGTCCCGCTCCCGCCTGACCCGCTGCAGCTTCTCAATCTGGGCCCGCTCCGCCTCCGGGCTGGTGCGGAAGACCATCTTCGGCTCCTCGCCGTCCAGGCGGTAGCGGTTGACGCCGACGACGATGCGTCGGCCCTCGTCCACCGCCCGTTGCTGGGCGTAGGCCGCCTCCTGGATCTCCCGCTGCATGTAGCCGGACTCGATGGCGGCGATGGCACCTCCCATGTCCTCGATGCGGTGCAGGTACTCCCAGGCCTGACGTTCCAGCTCGTTGGTGAGCCACTCCACGTAGTAGGAGCCGCCCAGAGGGTCCACCGTATCCGTGACCCCGGTCTCGTGAGCGATGATCTGCTGAGTGCGCACAGCGATGCGCTGGGCCTCCTCCGTGGGCAGGCAGAGGGCCTCGTCATAGCAGGAGAGGGCCAGCGACTGGACGCCTCCCAACACCGTGGCCAGGGCCTGGATGGCCGCCCGCACGATGTTCAGCTCTGGCTGCTGGGCGGTGAGAGTGGCGCCCCCGGTCTGGACATGGGTGCGGAACATCCAGGAACGGGGGTCCTTGGCGCCGTAGCGCTCCCGCATGATGCGGGCCCACATGCGACGCAGCGCCCGGTACTTGGCGACCTCCTCAAAGAAGTTGTTCTGTGTGTTGAAGATCCAGGAGATGCGAGGGCCGAAGTCGTCTATGTCCACGCCCCGCTCCAGGACGGCATCTATGTACGCCATGGCATTGGCGAAGGTGAAGGCCATCTCCTGAACGGCTGTGGCGCCGGCGTCCCGTATGTGGTAGCCGGAGATGCTAATTGAGTTGAAGCGCGGCATCTCACGGGCGCAGAAGGCGATCAGGTCGGCGGCCAGGCGCAGGGAGGGGCGGGGCGGGAAGATGTAGGTGCCCCGCGCCACGTACTCCTTGAGGATGTCGTTCTGGGCGGTACCGGAGACCTTGTGCAGGGGGACGCCCTGCTTCTCGGCCACGGCGGCGTACATGGCCACCAGGACAGCCGCCGGGGCGTTGATGGTCATGGAGGTGCTGACGCGGTCCAGCGGTATGCCGTCGAAGAGGGCCTCCATATCGGCCAGGGTATCTATGGCCACTCCCACTTTACCTACCTCGCCGGCCGCCATAGGGTCGTCGGAGTCGTAGCCGAGCTGGGTGGGAAGGTCGAAGGCGACGGAGAGCCCCGGCTGTCCCTCCCGCAGGAGGAACTTGAAGCGCTTGTTAGTCTCCTCGGCTGTCTCGTAGCCGGCGTACTGCCGGAAGGTCCACAGTTTGCTGCGGTACATGGTGGGATGGATCCCCCGGGTGTATGGGTACTCGCCGGGGAAGCCGATGTCCCGCAGGTAGTCGGTCGATGCGACGTCCAGGGGAGAGTAGAGGCGCTTCGTCTCCGTGGAGCTGGTGCGGAATTCCGCATCCTCCCGCTCACCTCCCCTCTCCAGGGCCTGCTTCAGGGTGGTGCGCTCCCAGCGCTCCTGCTCCTGGCGGATGCGTTCCAGCTCCTGCGGCTCGAACATCTTCTCACCCCTCTTTATTGCTGGGCGGTCGCCTCAACCTCGGGGAAGGTGTGGGGTATCCCCGCCTCCCGTTTGGGCACCATGAAGGAGCGGCGCAGCCGCATCACCAGCTCGCCGTTCTGGTTGTAGGCCCGCGTCTCCACCGTCACTATGCCCCGGTCGGGCTGGGAGCGGGACTCCCGCTTCTCCAGCACCGTCGATTCGGAGTAGATAGTGTCGCCGTGGAAGGTGGGCCGGAGGAACTCGATCTTCTCGAAGCCCAGGTTGGCCACCGCCTTACCGGAGAGGTCGCGCACGCTCTGCCCGGTGGCGATGTCCACCACCAGGTTGCCCACCACCACGTTGCGCCCGAACTGGGTCTTCTTGCCGTACTCGGCGTCGATGTGCAGGGGATGATGGTTCATGGTGAGCATGCAGAAGAGGATGTCATCCATCTCGGTGATGGTGCGGCCGGGCCAGTGCTTGTAGGTGGCCCCTACCTCGAACTCCTCGTAGTAGCGCCCGTAGTGGTCGGACATGGCCCCGTACCTCCGTCTAGTTCTGGTTATTCGCCGAAGAGCTTCAGGATGTTGCGGGCGATGATGAGCTTCTGGATCTCGCTGGTCCCCTCGCCGATGAGCATGAGGGGGGTGTCACGGTAGTAGCGCTCCACCCGCATCTCCTTGGTGTAGCCGTAGCCGCCGTGGATGCGGAGCGCCTCCAGGGCCACTTCCTGAGCCACCTCGGAGGCGAAGAGCTTGGCCATGCCGCCCCAGAGGTCGGCCCGCTCGCCGGTGTCTTTCTTGGCGGCCGCCGCCCGCACCAGCAGCCGCGCCGCCTCCACCTTCGTGGCCATATCGGCGATCTTGAGCTGTATCGCCTGGTGCTCGGCGATGGGCCGGCCGAAGGCCACGCGCTGCTTGGCGTAGCGGATGGCGTCCTCCAGGGCGGCGGTGGCCACCCCCACGGCGCGGGCGGCCACGTTAACCCTCCCCACCTCTATGCCGCTCATCATGTGGTACCAGCCCTTGCCCTCCTCTCCCCCCAGCAGGTTGGCGGCGGGGACGCGGGCGTTCTCAAAGAAGAACTCCGTGGTCTCAATCCCCTTGTAGCCCAGCTTCTCTATCTTGCGGCCGGTCGTCAGGCCGGGCGTCCGCTCCTTCTCCACGATGAAGACGCTCATGCCAGCGTAGGGAGGGCGGGCCGTCGGGTCGGTCTTGGTGAGGACGGCGAAGAACTTGCCGTAGATGCCGTTGGAGACGAACATCTTGGTGCCGTTGATGACGTAGTCGTCGCCGTCCCGGGTGGCCACCGTCTGGATGGACTGGAGGTCCGAGCCGGCGTTGGGCTCCGTCATACAGACGCCGCACAGGGCCTCCCCGCTGGCGATGCGAGGGAGCAAGCGCTGCTTCTGGTCTTCGGTGCCGAAGGTCTTGATCATCCAGGAGACGATGACGGCGCCGTTGACGATGCCGCCCAGGCTCATCCAGCCCCGGCACAGCTCCTCCACGATGGCGGCGTAGGTGGTGAAGGAGAGGCCCAGGCCGCCGTACTCCGGTGGCACCGCCACCCCGAAGATGCCCATCTGCTTCATCTGCTCCACCAGTTGGTGGGGGTATTCGTCCCGGTGCTCCAGCTCCGAGGCGACGGGCAGCACTTCCTTCTCCACGAAGCGCCGCACCTGGGAGACTATGAGCTGTTCTTCCTCCGTGAGGGTGGCCAGGGTCGGCAGTGGCATGACTATCTCCTTCCTGCGGACGCGCCTTGGGCGGGACGGTGCATTTGTTCTCCAGTGTAAGATTAGTGTCCGCTGGATTCAAGGCGCGGGGAAGAGGCCCCCGCGTTTGCCGGTCGGGCGTACCTTTCGTATCATTTACTAGGTAAGTCCACTTCCAAGGATGGACGGAGGGCCGAGAGCTATGCTCAGCACCATGATGGACGTCCCCCTGACCATCAACCACATCTTCTGGCGAGTGGAGAGGCTCTTCGGCCGCAAGCCGCTGGTGACGCAGCGGCTGGAGGAGGGGGAGCCCACCCGCTCCAGCTACGGCGAGCTGGCCAGAAGGGTCCGCCGGCTAGCCAGCGCCCTGCACCGCTTCGGCATCCGCCCGGGCGACCGCGTGGCCACTTTCGCCTGGAACACCCAGGCCCACCTGGAGTGCTACTTCGCCATACCGTGCATGGGCGCCGTCCTCCACACCCTCAACATCCGCCTCTTCCCCGGCCAGCTCGAGTACATCATCAACCACGCTGAAGACCAGGTCATCTTCTGCGACCGCTCCCTTCTGCCCCAACTGGAGCCGCTGGCGGGGAAGATGCCCACGGTTCGGCTCATCGTCCTGATGAACGAGGGGCCTGAGCCGACGCCCGGCGTCTTCCCCAACGTGGTGGACTACGAGGAGTTCCTGGCCAGCGGCGACGAGTCCTTCGCCTGGCCAGAGATAGACGAGCGCCAGGCCGCCGCCATGTGCTACACCTCCGGCACCACCGGCAATCCCAAGGGGGTGGTCTACAGCCACCGCTCCACCGTCCTCCACTCCCTGGTGGCGGCCCTCCCGGACAGCGTGGGCCTTTCCGAAGGGGACGTGGTCATGTACGCCGTCCCCATGTTCCACGCCAACGCCTGGGGCCTACCCTACGCCGCCGCCATGGTAGGGGCCAGCCAGGTCTTCGCCAACCGCTACCTGGACGCTGAGCGCATCGTCAACCTGATCGAGCGAGAGGGGGTCACCGTCTCCGCCGGCGTCCCCACCATCTGGATCCCGGTGCTGGACCTGCTGGAGCGCAGCGGCCGCCGGCTGCCCACCCTGCGGACCGTCATCTGCGGCGGCTCGGCGGCGCCGCCGGCCCTCATCGCCGGTCTGGCCCGCCACGGCATCCAGCTCGTCCACGCCTGGGGAATGACGGAGACCTCGCCCCTGGGCTCCCTCTCCCGTCTCCGCTCCTGGCTCCAGGACCTGCCGGAGGACCAGAAGCTGGCGGTGAGGGCCAAACAGGGTACGATAGTGCCCATCGTGGAATGCCGCATCGTGGACCTGGAGAGCGGCAAAGAGCTGCCCTGGGACGGCAAGTCCATCGGCGAGCTACAGGTACGTGGCCCCTACATCACCGGCACCTACTACAACGATCCTACCTCTCAGGAGAAGTTCATGGACGGTTGGCTGCGCACCGGCGACGTGGCCACCATCGACCCCGATGGCTACATCCAGATAGTGGACCGCACCAAGGACCTGGTGAAGTCGGGCGGGGAGTGGATCTCCTCGGTGGAGCTGGAGTCCACCCTCATGGCCCACCCCAAGGTGCTGGAGGCGGCGGTGGTGGGGCTGCCCCACCCCCACTGGCAGGAGCGGCCGGTGGCCGCCGTCGTCCCCCGGCCCGATGCCAAGGACAGCATCACGGCCGAGGAGCTGCGCCAGTTCCTGGCGGAGCGGGTAGCCCGCTGGTGGCTCCCGGACGAATACGTCTTCCTGGAGGCCATCCCCAAGACCAGCGTCGGCAAGTTCGACAAGAAGGTGCTGCGGGAGCAACTGGCCCACATCGCCCAGCGCTGGGCCAGCTCCCCAGCGGAGCCCAGACGCTCCTGAGCTGACGTGAGAGCGGCCAGCGGCAGGGAGGGGGCCCGGGCTCCCTCCCTCGCCTTGACCCTGGTCGCTGTCCGTGCCTACACTTGAGGCACTGGCCCATACAACATGTCGATACGGAGGCCACCATGTTCTACCTCGAGAAGCAGAACCGCGTCGTCATACCGCGCACCGAGCTGACCTATCCTGCCCACGACTTGCGCTTTCACCGCAACGCCGCCGCCGCTCCGGTGGACCATGTCATGGCCGACTTCGAGGACGCCTGCCCCTACGAGTTCAAGGGGGAGGCCAGCCGCAAGGTCTGCGTAGAGGCCCTGAACACCATTGATTTCGGTAACAAGGTGGTGACGGTCCGCCCCAACAACATCCGCTCCCAGTACTTCCTGGGGGACCTCCAGGCGGTGATGCTGGGCGCCCCTGACCGCTTCCACGGCATTATCCTGCCCAAGGTCTACGGGCCGGAGGACATCGTCTACGTATCCAAACTGCTGGACAGCCTGGAGCAGGAGGGAGGCTGGACCACCACCGTGCAGATAGAGGCCCTCATCGAGACACCCCAGGCGCTGGTACGGGCGTATGAGATCGCCTCCGCCTCCCCTCGCATGGCGGGCCTCATCTTCGGCATCGCCGATTTCGCCGCCACCATCGGCGCCCGCGAGTACATTGAGGAGCAGAACCGCTATTTCATGTACCCCAAACAGGCGGTGGTAGTGGCCGCCAAGGCGGCGGGCCTGCACGCCATAGACTGCGTCTACTTCAAGATCGTCCGCCGTGACACGCCGCCCGAGGAGGCGCGGGAGATACAGGAGGGGCTGCGACGCAAGAACCTGGAGGCAGCCAACCTGGGCATGGACGGCTCCTGGGTGATCCACCCCTCTCAGGCGGAGATCGTCAACGAGTGCTACACGCCGGCCGACGAGGAGATAGACCTGGCGCGGCGGGCCATCGAGGCCTACTACAAGGCGGGCGGCGGCTCTATCATCAACCCCGAGACGGGTGAATTCGACGACGACGCGACCATCAAGGCGAAGTTGATGCTCCTGGCCAAGGCCGTCCAGGCGGGGAAGCTGGCCCAGGAGTACCTGGACGAGCTGGCGGCCAAGTCGGCCGAGGTGACGGGCTACAACATCCTGAAAGTGATGCGCCGCGTCGCCTAGCACGGAAAGGCGTAGAGAAGAAGGGAGCGGGGGCCGCGGGTCAGCGGCCCCCGTCTCGTCAGGGAACGGTATCCTTCCTGCCTCAGTCGCCGCCTAGGAACTCGAAGTCCAAGAGTTCCCGCAGGAAGCCCTTTTTCTTCTTCTTGGGCGGCCCGTACCGGTAGCCTCGCCCCTCCGGGCGGTAGTAGGCACCCTCGCCGCGCTCCCGCTCGTAGCGGTAGCGCTCACGGTCGTCCTCGTAGCGGTCGTCGTCGTCCCAGTCGCCCTCGTAGTAGGCCGTCTCCCGCTCGATGATCTTCTCCATCTCGCCCCTGTCCAGCCACACGCCGCGGCAACTGGGGCACCAGTCGAGGACGACGCCACTCCTCCGCCCCACGCGGAGCTCGACATCGCATCTGGGGCAGCGCACGGCCTCTCTCACCTCCTGTCGTGGCGGCCGCTGCCGCCGACCTACGCCCTTAGGGTAGCTTCTTCAGCCCCGTTTGGGGAGCCCCCACCAGGGCCACCATGTTGCCGGGCGGCTGCCGGTTCTCGTACATGAGCTGGTGGGCCAGGCCGATCTCCTCGAACTTGAAGACCGGTGTGGCCATGCAGGGGTCTATCTTCCCCTCGATGACTAGCTGGTTGAAGGCGTAGGACTGCTCGTCGTTGGCGAAGTGAGAGCCCTGGAGCCGCTTCTGGCGCATCCAGAGGTACCGCAGGTCGACGACGGCGTTGTAGCCGGTGGTGCCGGCGCAGATGACCACCATGCCGCCGGTGTCGCAGACGAAGATGGAAGTGGGGATGGTGTCCTCGCCCGGGTGCTCGTAGACGATGCGGGGATTGCGCCGGTCGCCCAGGACGTCCCAGATGGCCTTCCCGAAGGCCTTGGCCCCCTCCAGCCAGCGGTTGTAGGCCTCGCGGTCGGTCCAGTGGGGGAGCATGCCCCAGTGGTTGAAGTGCTTGCGGTTGATGCATCCCTTGGCGCCCAGCTTCAGGCAGTACTCCACGCGGTCATCGCTGGAGGTTACCGCGACTGGTATGCCGCCGAAGGCCTTGGTGATCTGGATGCCCAGGGAGCCCAGCCCCCCGGCGGCACCCCAGACCAGCACTACGTCCCCGGGCTGGACGGTGTGGGGCGGCCAGCCCATCAGCATGCGGTAGGCGGTAGCGCCCACCAGGGTGGGAGCGGCTGCCTCCTCCCAGGTCAGGTGGGGCGCCTTGGGCATGCACTGGTGGTCCTGCACCTTGCAGAACTGGGCGAAGCTGCCCCAGTTGGTCTCGTAACCCCAGATGCGAGCGGAAGGGGCCAGGATAGGATCGCCGCCGGCCTTGATGTAGGGATCCTCCGGGTCCCAGACGCCGCAGTGGATCACCACGTGGTCCCCCACCTTGACGTTCTTCACCTGATCCCCCACGGCCCAGACCACGCCGGAGGCATCGGAGCCGCCGATGTGGAAGTCGGACGGGTCACCATCCCGCTGCTGGATGCCGATGACGTCCACGGGGATGCCCAGGGCCGCCCAGACGTTGTTGTAGTTGATGCCGGCCGCCATGACGTAGACCAGGACTTCGTTGGGCTTCAGGTCGGCCGGCACGGGCACTCGCTCCACCTGGAACGCCTGCTTCGGCTCCCCGAAGCGCTCCCGCCGTATCAACTGGGCATACATGTACTTGGGGATATAGCCCAGAGGCGGGGTCTCGCCGAGTTCATAGATATCTTTGGTGACTAACATAGATACCTCCTTTAGCTCAGGTGTTGAGCTATAGGATTTGCTCCCAGTATAAGGGCCAGAGGAACGCCTTGGCAAGTGGTCAGTAAACTGGCAAGGGAAAATTGTGGAGGCCGCTTATGAGGACTGTCCGGTGATCCTGCGCGCCGCCTGCCCGAAGCGCTCCTGGTGCTCCTGCGAGCGCCGCAGGGCGCGATTTATCTCCCCCTCCCTCGCCACCGCCGCCTGGTTCTGCAGGGCCAGCTCCATGACCTCCTTGGAGGCGATGAGGGCCGGCAGGGACTGGGCGGCTATCTGCCTGGCCATGGCCAGCGTCTCCGCCTCCAGCTCCTCCGGCGGCACCAGCCGGTTCACCAGGCCGATGCGCAGCGCCTCCTCCGCTCCTACCACACGGGCGGTGAAGATGAGCTCCTTGGCCGCCGCCAGCCCCACGATACGCGGTAGCTGCGACGCCCCCACCACTAGCCCGTAGCTGGCCCCCGGGAAGCGGAAGCTGGCCTCCGTGCTGGCGACGCGGATGTCGCAGTTGATGGCCAGGATGGCCCCGCCGCCGAAGGCGTAGCCGTTGATGGCGGCGATGACCGGCTTGGGGAAGCGCAGCAGATGCGCCGCCACTTGCCCCGCCACCCCCTGAGCGGTGGGATCGGCCAGTATCTCCGCCATGTCGGCCCCGGCGCTGAAGGCGCGGTCGCCGTTACCGGTGAGCACCACCACCACTACGGAGTCGTCCCCCTCCAGGGCGTCCAGCGCCTTCGTCAGCTCCAGCGCCATCCGCCGGTTGATGGCGTTATGGCGCTCCGGCCGGTTCAGACGCAGAAGGGCGATGGTGCCCTGCCTCTCCAGGATCAGTGTCTCGTAGTCCATGGAGCTCTCCCGTCCTGGCCTTCAGAGAGATTTTACAACCAGGCCGCCCCGGGAGGCCCTTCCCGGGGCGGCCTGTCCCGCTCCCGGCCTCACAGGCTCAGGATGTGGATGCTGCTGGCTGCGACATCGCCCTTGATCATGCCGCCGGCGTTCTCCGTCAGGCCGACGCGGGCGCCCTCCACCTGGCGCTCGCCGGCCTCACCCCGTAGCTGCCAGAAGATCTCGCAGATCTGGGCGATGCCGGTGGCGCCTACGGGGTGCCCCTTGGAGATGAGGCCGCCGCTGGGGTTCACGGGCAGCCGGCCGCCCAGCTTGGTGTAGCCGCTGCGGAGCAGGCCGGGGGCCTCGCCGCGGGGGCAGAGGCCCAGCTCCTCGTAGATGATGAGCTCCGCCGGGGCGGCGGCGTCGTGCAGTTCGATGACGTCCAGGTCTTCCGGGCCCAGACCGGCCATCTCATAGGCCCGGCGGGCTGCCCGCTCCGGGGCCGTCGGCTCGCCCGGGGCGTGGTCGGCCCCGGAGACGAGGACGGAGGCGCGCACGAAGACGGGTCGAGAGGTGAACTCGCGGGCGCGGCTGGCCGGCACCAGTATGGCGGCGGCCGCCCCATCGCCGATGGGCGAGCACATGGGCCGGGTGAGAGGCTCCGCCACCACGGGGGCGTTGAGGACGTCCTCCAGAGTGTAGACCTCCCGGTACTGGGCCTTGGGGTTGAGGGAGCCGTGCCAGTGGTTCTTGACGGCGACGCGGGCGAAGTCCTCCTTGGTAGCGCCGTACTTCTCCATATACTGACGGGCGAAGTTGGCGTAGAAGTCCATGAACATGGTCCGCTTCTCGCCCGCGCCCTCGCCGGGCACCATGGCGGCGCTGTCGTCAGCCCCCTTCTTCTGGAATTTCTCCATGTCTACCGCCGTGCCGATGGCGCGGAAGGAGAGTCGCTTGTCCTCGTGGTAGAGCTTCTCCATCCCCAGGGCCAGCGCCACGTCGTAGAGACCGGAGGCGACATACATCCAGGCCAGATGGAAGGCGGTGGAGGAGCTGGCGCAGGCGTTCTCGGCGTTGACCACCGGGATGCCGCCGATGCCCAGGTCACGCAGGACCACCTGACCGCGGATCATCTCCTGCCCGGTGATGAGGCCAGCGACGGCATTCCCCACCACCGCCACCTCGACGCGGGACCTGTCCAGACCCGCCGATTGCAGCGCCTCCGTCACCGCCTCCCGGGCCAGGTCTTTGAGCCCCCTGTCCAGGAACTTGCCGAACTTGGTCATCCCCACGCCGATGACGGCCACGTCACGCATGCGCACTGCCCTCCTTATACCTCGGCGAACGGCCGGAACCTGACCAGAGTATACCACAAAGGGGAGGCCGCTTCCGCGGGCCCGGCCGAGGCGCCGGTCACACGGGACGGGCCAACAGGTCCTGACGGTGGCCCCACTTGTGCAGGAAGCGGTAGAAGTTGCGCTTGCTGAGCCGCTCCCGGTCCTCGGGAGCGGTGCGCTCCCACTCGCTGTGGGCGTGACGGCGGACGGGGAGGGAGGGGTCGCACAGGAGGCGGAGGCCCCGCGCCCGCACGGCGAAGCTCAGGTCGAGGTCCAGGTGGCGGTAGAAGCGGAACTTCTCGTCCAGCGGGGCCACCTCCCGCAGCACCTCGCGCCGCAGGGCCATGATGTAGCCCTCCACGGCGTCCACCTCGCCCGGGCTGTCGGTCTCGTGGAACTCCCTCAGGTCGCTAGTGCGGAGCCCCCAGCGCCCGACGATGCCCACGGAGGGGTCGGCCAGGAGGCCCTGCAGGTGGGAGAAGACGTCTCCGGTCAGCTCCACGCTGACGTCCAGAAGGACGAAGATGGCCCCCCGACCCTGCCTCAGGGCCACGTTCCGGGCGGCGGCCGTCCCCAGGAAGTGGTCGGCGTGGAAGAGGCGGAGCCGGGGCTCGCGCTCCGCCAGGTCGTCCAGCCAGGGGCCGGTGTCATCGGTGGAGCCGTTATCGACGACGATGACCTCGCCACGGTCGCCCAGCCAGCGCAGGACGCTGTCGAGGCAACGCTCCACCTCCGGCCGGTCGTCCCGGGCCAGGAGGCTGACGGTGAACGGGCAGGCCGGGGCCTCGTGCAGGAGGGAGGGGACGTCGGCGCTGCTGGCGATGGTGCCCGCCGGGGCGAGCCAGGCCGGCCGGGGCAGGACGCTGCTCCCCTGGCGACCGTCCCGCACCTCGTACCCCAGGGAGTGGAGGCGAGAACGCAGAGCGTCCGCCTCAGCGTAGCGGCCATCCCGGCGCAGGCGGGCCCTCTCCTCCGCCAGGGAGCGCACATCGTCCGGGACGATGGGTGGCTCCGGGGGCCGGGCCAGGTCGAGCCCCAGGACGGAATCGAACTCCAGGAGGAGCTGACGCTTGAGGTAGGGGGGCAGGGAGGAACGGGCCACCGACCAGGCCACGGCCAGGGCGCGGGGCACGCTGAGGTCGGCGCAGAGGGCTGCCCAGAAGCGGCGGCGCGCCTCGTCCGCCTCCCGCCGCTGCGACGGCGAGGGCCGTCCCCTCGCTCCGCTGTCCTGGGCGTGGAGGCGTAACCGCAGCAGGCCCCGCTGGGCCGCCCGCAGCGCCGCCCAGGTGAAGTTCATGCGCCTGCGGTAGTGGACGGTGGCGCAGAGGTAGCGGAAGGCCAGGGGCTCGAAGCCGCGTTTCTCCAGGTCTTCCAGGGTGTAGACGTTGCCGGTGGACTTGGCCATCTTGACGCCGTCCACCAGCAGGTGCTGGCCGTGCACCCAGTAGCGGACGAAAGGTGCGCCGTAGGCTGCCTCGCTCTGAGCGATCTCGTCCTCGTGGTGGGGGAAGACGTTGTCCACGCCACCGGTGTGGATGTCCAGGGGCCGGCCCAGGTACTTCATCGCCATGGCCGAGCACTCTATGTGCCAGCCCGGGAAGCCCTCGCCCCAGGGGCTGGACCAGCGGAGGAGGCGACCCGGCTCGGCCGCCTTCCACAGAGTGAAGTCCCGCGGGTCCCGCTTCAGCGGGTCGGCCTCCACGCGGACTCCCTCCTCCAGACCCTCGGCGAGCTGGCCCGAGAGCTTGCCGTAGTCCGGGAAGCGGGCCACCTCGAAGTAGACGTTGCCCTCTCTCTCGTAGGCGTAGCCCCTGTCCACCAGCAGCCGGACCAGCTCGATCATCTCCGGGACGTGGTCGCTGGCGCGGGGGAAGTGGTGAGCGGGAAGGATGTTGAGGCGGGCCTCGTCCCTCAGGAAGGCATCGGTGTAGAACTGGGCTATCTCCTGGGGCGTCTTCCCCTCGGCCAGGGCAGCGGCGATGACCTTGTCCTCGCCCCGCTCCAGCTGTTCCTGCCGCATGTGGCCGACATCGGTGATGTTCTTGACGTGGACCACACGGTAGCCCAGCCCCTCCAGAGTACGGCGGAGCCAGTCCACCATCAGGTAGGTGCGGAGGTTCCCTATATGGGCGTAGCGGTAGACGGTGGGGCCGCACGAGTAGAGGCGCACGATCCCCGGCTCTCGAGGCTGGAACTCCTCGATACGGCGGCTGAGAGTGTTGTAGAGTCGGAGCTTTATCGCCAGCCTGCCCACGCTATCCCCTGCTCGTCGCCGGGGCCAGCACGGCCCCGACCCCGAGGCCATGTCGCCGGCCTACGGCCGGCCTCAGGTTATCTCTCAGCCGTGCTCCCCTTCCCAGCCGATCTCGACATCACCGTTCTCCCAGATTATCACGGGCACGGTGACGGAGTACTTGAGCGCCTCCTCCCACCACTGGGGCTCTATGTCCACCCGCCGTTCTTCCACCTCCAGGCCCCGCTCCTTCAGGGCGGTCAGCGCCTTCTGGCTGGTGGGGCAGTTGGCCAGAGTGTAGATGATGACCTTGCTCACGGCCCGCTACCTCCAGCCGTTATGTTATCGCAAACGGCGCCGGCCTGTCACAGCCGGCGTGTAGCAGTCCTCCCGCGCCAGTGAGCTCAGACCCGGATGTGGCGCCAGCGGCCCTGCCGGAAGCGCAACCAGATGAGCAGGGCGCGGATATCGATGTCCAGGACGGCGGCCGTCCACGCCCCGGGCACGCCCAGGCCGGCCGTTATGGCCAGCAGGTAGGCGGGCAGCAGCCTTATCACCCAGGTGCAGAAGGCCATGATCAACAGGACAGCACGCGTATCCCCGGCGCCCCGCAGTGCCCCGCCCAACGCCAGGCTCACCCCCATCCCGGGCATAGCGAAGGCGAAGATGATCATCAGACGCCGCCCGGTCTCCACCACGCGGTCCGCCTCCTCGCCGGCCACGAAGAGGCCGGTGATCTCCCCACCGAAGACCAGAAGGACGACGGCCACCAGACCCATCAGTGCCAGGGCGTAGCGTGTCGCCAGGTAGGCGGCCCGCTGGGCCAGGTCCGGGCGCTGCGCCCCCAGCCCCTGGCCCACCAGAGCCGAGGCGGCCACGCTCAGGCCGAAGCCGGCGTTGTAGGTGAGACTCTGAATGGCCAGGGTGATGCCGTGAGCGGCCACCGCTGTCGTCCCCAGGCTGGCGATGGTGCGGGTGTAGAGCATGAAGGCGATGTTGAACTGGGCCTGCTCCAGCCCTGTGGGCACGCCGATGCGCAGGATGCGCGACAGCTCGCGCCGGTCCACTGCCAGAGCCATCCAGGGACTCCAGCGCAGCGCCAGCCTCCCGGACGAGAGTAGCAATAGGGCGGCGAGCGCGCCCGCTATTACAGCCACGGTGAAGCCCACCCCGGCTCCCGCCACTCCCAGGCGAGGGAACGGCCCCACGCCGTTCACCAGCAGCGTGGAGAGAACGATGTGCACCGCGTTGACAGCGACCCCGACGGCCATCGGGGTGCGGGTGTCGCCCGCTCCCTGTAGGGAGGCGTAAACAGCGAAGAGGAGCGACCAGAAGGGCATGGCCAGCGCCGCCGATCGCAGATAGTGGGCGCCCAGCCGACCGGCTTCCGGCTCCGCCCCCATCATGGTCAGTGCCCAGCCTCCCAGAGCCCAGAACCCTAGGCCGATGGCCCCTCCCCAGGCCAGAGCGAGGAGCAGGGCGCTGCGCAGCACAGCGGCGGCCCGCTCGGGCTGCCCGGCGCCGAAGTTGCGGGCCACCAGCGCTATCGTCCCCACACCGACGGCCGTCATGCCGGCCATGGCCAGCCAGAAGAGCTGGCTGGCCAGGCGCACCCCGGCCAGGGCGTCCTCCCCCAGTCGGCCCACAAGAACGGCGTCCACCAGTTGCTCTATGGAGAAGCTCACCTGCTGGACCACCACCGGCCAGGCCAGACGGAAGACGGACCACCCCAGGGCGGCCTCGTCCAGGGCGGGGGCAGCGCCGGGCGCAGTACGTTCGGTGGTCATCTCAGGCGTGAAGGGGCGCCCTGCGGGCGCACGCTTATGTTAGGATAGCGCACCGTGGCAACCGATGGTTCGTGAAGCCACGACGATAGATTACCCGCCGGATACGAGGCTGACATACCAGGACTGAGAGGAGGCCTCCAGCTTACTGACCACTCCAGCATCGCTATCATCCACGTCCACCTGCGTCGCCTTGAAGGCACCCGTTGGGGCGCTAGCGAGTCTCGGAGGCGTCCCCTGGACGGCGGACGCCGGTGGCCACTCACCGATAGGCCCATGACTATGGCGGCGCATGTCCCCCGTATAACTACCCCCGGCTTCAGGCCCCATAGAGTCTGCCAGTTCGACCATGGCTGGGCCGTTCTCGTATACCCCGGCGGCCTTCCCGCCGCAACTGCCGTACCGCGGCTCGAGCCAGAAGCCCAGCGCTGAAGGGCTAGGTGACCTCGTCTGGGGGCTCCCGCTGAAGTAGCATATGGTGAGGATAGCGTCGGAAGACAGCGATGTCCCGCGGGCACCGGTGGTTCGCTGCCTGGTACGACAGGCTCTCGGCCGCCGCCGAGGCCAGCTATATGCGCCCCGTCCGCGCCGAGGTGGCCGGGGGCGCCAGGGGACGCGTCCTGGAGATAGGCTGTGGCACAGGGGCCAACTTCCCCTACTACGACGAGGCGGCGCAGGTGACGGCCACGGAGCCAGACCCCTACATGCTGGAGCGGGCCAGAAGGCGGGCCCGAGCGCTGGGACATCGCCTGGAGCTGGTGCAAGCAGTGGCGGAGGCCCTCCCCTTCGCCGATGCCACCTTCGACGCGGTAGTGGCCACCCTGGTCTTCTGTTCGGTGCGGGAGCCGGGCCAGGCCCTGGCGGAGGTGCGACGGGTGCTGCGGCCGGGAGGTCAGCTCCGCTTCTACGAGCACGTCCGTTACGGTGGCCTGCTGGCCCGTCTGCAGGACGCGGTGACGCCGGTCTGGCGCTGGTTCGGCGCTGGCTGCCACCCCAACCGCGACACGCCCCGGCTGGTGAGAGAGGCGGGCTTTCGCCTCCGCCGTCTGGAGATGACCTATCCGTTGCCGCCCGTCCCGCCCATGCTCCTGGCCCGCCCCCACGCCCTGGGCATAGCGGAGGCGTCCTGAGCCATGGCCGGCGTAGTGCTGGTGCTGGGGGCCGGCGGCATCCGCGGCTGGGCGCATGTGGGGGCACTGGAGGTCTTCCACCGCGCAGGGGTGCCCGTGCGGGGCCTGGTGGGGGCCAGCGCCGGCTCCCTCATCGCTCCTCTCTACGCTGCCCGACGAGACCCGGACGAGATGCTCCGCGTCGCCCTCTCGGCGACGCCGCTCTCCCTGACCCTCTGGTTCCTGGACGGGCTCCGCATCCGCCGGGAGGCCAGGGGCTTCGGTCGGCTGCTGTGGGGGGCCTATGGCCGCCTCAACTTCCAGGAGCTGGCGGTGCCCTTCGCCGCTGCCGTGCTGGACGTGGCCACCGGGGAGCGCCTGTTGTTGCGAGAGGGGAACGTGGGGCGGGCCGTGGAGGCCAGCATCCGGCCACCCGTCCTGATGCCACCCCTGAAGCTGCAGGGCCGCTATCTCACTGATGGCGGCCTCCAGGACACGCTGCCCCTGGCCCTGGCCCGTGCCCTCTACCCGGACGCCCCTCTGGTAGGCGTCGCCGTAGGCGAGTTCCTCGTCCTCCCTTCGGGGCTTCGGCCGCGGGCGGCCCAGGTGGCCCTGCGGCTCAGGCGGCGCAACGCCAGCCCCTCCTCCGTCCTGGGACAGGTGGCCTTCATGGCCCATCTACTGGCCCAGGGGCGGCCGGTCCGGGACGGGCAGCACCTGCTGGTCAGCCCCAGGCTGAGAGGCATCATGTCCGCCCTGCCCTTCCGCATGCGGGAGGCCATCGAGGAGGGGCGACGAGTGGCTCGGCGCGCCCTGCCGGAGCTGAAGCGCCTGCTGGCCGAGATGGAGTAAGTAACTGGACAGGGGCGCTTTTCTAGCCCGTGTCGTCTGCTCCCTGGCGAGAGGGAAGGACGACCCACGCCCGCCCCGGCGTGGTGACGCCCTCCCGCTCGTTCTCGGCCCAGACCTCGCACTCCACTATGTGCTGGCCGTCCTGCACGTACTTGGCTACCACGCGGCCTTTGCAGACCATCAGGTCGCCCGGGCGCTGCTGTCGTCGCATCTCGAAATAGAGCTTCTTGAGGAAGCCCTCGTCTCCCATCCAGTCGGTGATGACCCGCACCAGGGCGGCCTGCATGAAGCCAGTGTTCATGAAGATGTCCGGGTGCCCCGCCTGACGGGCGAAGTCGCGGTCGAAGTGGAGGGGATACCAGTCCTGGGTGCCGCTGGCCTGGAGGTACATGCGCCGCTCGTTGATCTGGAGGGAGAAGCCAGGCAGCTCTTCCCCCACCTTCACCTCCTCCCAGTAGGGCTGGCGTCGCTTCATGCCTCCTTCCCCTCCTGCGCGGCCGCCACCTCCTCCGGCGTGCGGTGGAAGAGGAGGGTATTGCGGACGACGCAGACCACCTTCCCCTCCTGATTGCGGATGATGGACTCGCTCACCACCCAGACGGCCTCCGGGTCAATGCTGATAGGCTTCTGGTATATATCGGCGATGCGGCGTTTGACGGAGAGGTGGTCGCCCACGCGGATGACATCGAACCACTCCACCTCCTGGGCCATGTTGACGATGCGCTTCCCTGGCGTGGGCACCACCGGCAACAGCGGCTCGAAGACGGGCGGCCAGGGGCCCAGGCTGGCGAAGTACATGGCCAGCCAGCCGGAGGGGGGACAGATGACGGCCCCCCAGCGAGAGCGTCGGGCGTAGTCGGGGTCGAGGAAGAGGGGGTTCATGTCCTCCACCATGTGGCAATGGCGGCGGATGGGGTCATGCTCCACCGGGTAGCGGCCGCGGCTCTCGGCAAACTCCAGTCCGATGAAGCGGCGGCGCACCTCCTCGATGTCGTACCTGGCCATGACCTGTCTCCCGATACGATGGCTACGCCGCCACCATTATAGGCCCGTATCATCGCACCGTCAGGAGCGCCGCGGCCCTCCTTGTCCCGGCGGGTGATTCGTGTAACAATGTATATTAGGGATGGGTCATTAGATGCGGAGGTGCTAGTCATTTGCAGGAAGAGCTGACGCCCGCTCCCGTCCGCTCCAAACGCGGCCCCCTGCCCACAGCTCGCCTGGTCCGTCGCCAAGACCTGACCCCTGACCTGATGGTGATCTGGATAGAGCCCTCAGTACCCTTCAGCTTCAAGCCCGGCCAGTACTGTACCATCGGCCTCGAGGGGATAGAGCGGCCCTATTCGATCGTATCGGCGCCGCACGAGCTGCCACGCATAGAGCTCTTCATCGAGCTGGTGCCGGAGGGGCAGCTCACGCCCCGGCTGTGGCGGCTGAGGGAGGGGGACGTGGTCACCATACGGCCGCGCGCCAAGGGACTGTTCACCTTCGAGCCCCGCTACCGCCACCATCTGATGGTGGCCACAGTCACCGGCATCGCCCCCTTCATGAGCATCATCCGGGACTACCTGCACCGGGGCGCTCAGGGCCATCGCTTTTACGTGTTGCAGGGAGCCAGCTACCACGACGAGTTCGTCTACGACCGTGAGCTGACGGCGCTGGCCACCTGTCGTCCAGACCTCCTGGCCTATGTCCCCACGGTGAGCCGGCCCAACGACCCGCGCAACGCCGACTGGCGAGGCCAGACGGGGCGGGTCAATACCATCGTCGAGGAGTACATAGAGCGGTTCGGCCTGCGGCCGGAGGACACGCTGGTCTACGCCTGCGGCCACGCTGGCATGATCGACGATGTGAAGGCGCGGCTGATGCCCAAGGGCTGGCGGGTCAAGGAAGAGTACTACGACTGACGCCCCGGCAGCCGCCAGGCCTCCTCCGCCTCGGCGAGGAAGCGGGACAGGAGGCTGTTGAACTCCTCAGGGCGCTCCATCTGCGGCGAGTGGCCGCACCCCTCCAGGATAACGAGACGGCTCCCGGGCATGGCGGCGTGCATCCGCGCCGAATGCTCAAGGAAGGGCTCGTCGTCCTCGCCGCAGACGACGAGCGCCGGCGCGGAGAGGCGAGAGAGGGAGTCCAGCAGGGGCTCACGCCGGGCTATGGCCTCGGCACAGTAGATGTAGGCCTCGCGTGATGTCATCAGGAACTCCTCCCGCCATGCCTGGACGAGCTCCGGTTGGGCCGTCACTCCCTGGGGCAGGGCGGCGCTGGCCAGCTGGGCCTGGAACACCGCCTCCATCCCCTGCTCTCGCGCCAGATCCACCAGGCGCCGGCGCTCCTCCGTGACCAGGTTCAGGGGAGCCTCGGCGCAGGTGTCCAGCAGCACCAGCGAGAGCAGCGCCTCCGGCCGGGCCAGCGCCACGTGCTGGGCCACCATTCCCCCCATGGAATGGCCCACCAGATGGAAGCGCTCCACGCTCAGGCAGTCCAGGAGCGCCAGCACGTCTTGGGCCAGCCCCTCCAGACGATAGTCCTCCGCACGGTCGGTCCGGCCGGACAGGCCATGGCCCCGCAGGTCGGGGCATATGAGGCGGTGGCGGCCGGCCAGGGCGGGGACGGTGTAAGCCCAGTTGCGGGAGCTGCCGGTAAAGCCGTGGAGGAGCACCACGGCGCTGCCCTCTCCCACGTCCAGGTAGTGAATGTCTGTGCCGTTGACGGTCACCCTGGGCATCCCGTCCCTCCCGTACCGCTGCAGACCAGTATACCCCGCCGCCGCGAGGCGGGCCACGACCCTCCCGGGCCGCCCTCGTCTCATTGACAGGGCATCGGGCGAGGGGTATCTTTTTGCAGCAGCGGCATGAGCAGGAGGCGCAGTCTATGAAGATGATCCTCTCCCATCCCGAGAAGTGCGTGGCCTGTCACCTGTGCGAGGGGGCCTGCTCCTTCCGCCACGAGGGTGCCTTCGTCCCTGCCAAGACCCGCATCTGGGTCTTCGACTTCATCGAGGAGCAGCTCTACGGCGCCGTCACCTGCTTCCACTGCGCCGATGCCCCCTGCCTGGCCAACTGTCCCACCTACGCTATCAGCCGCCACCCCGAGACCGGCCAGGTCTACGTGAACGAGGACAGGTGCATCGGCTGCAAGATGTGCCTGGTGGCCTGCCCCTTCGGGGTCATGGGCTACCACGCCGAGAAGCGCGTGGCCCAGAACTGCGACCTCTGCGGCGGCGATCCCCAGTGCGTCAAGGTCTGTGTCTACGGCGCCCTGGAGTACGCCGACGTGGAGCCCCTGGAATGGGCCGTCCGTCTGGAGCAACTGGAGCGGCCCGCCGCCGCCAGCTAGGTGGCCGTCCCGCGGGCATGGAGACGAGAAGCGCTAGGAGGACGCGGCGATGCCTTACGGTTGGGTAGGTCAAGTCCTGCGCATAGACCTCACGGCGGGGAGGGTGACCAAGGAGCCTCTCAACATGGAGTGGGCTCGACAGTTCATCGGCGGGCGGGGGCTGGGAACCAAGTACCTCTACGAAGAGATAGACCCCCGCTGCGATCCCCTGGGCCCGGACAACAAGGTGATCTTCGCCACGGGGCCCCTCACCGGCACCTACGCCCCCACGGGCGGCCGCTACATGGTACTGTGCAAGAGCCCCCTGACCGACGCCATCGCCTGCTCCAACTCCGGCGGCTACTGGGGGCCGGAGCTGAAGTTCGCCGGCTACGATATGGTCATCCTGGAGGGCCGGGCGCCGCAGCCCGTCTACATCTGGGTCTACAACGACCAGGTGGAGATACGTGATGCCTCCCACGTCTGGGGCAAGACCACCGACGAGTCCGAGGACATCCTGCGGGCCGAGACCGACCCCCAGGCCCGCATCGCCGGCATCGGCCCTGCCGGTGAGAACCTCTGCCGGGTAGCCTGCGTCATCAACGATAAATCGAGGGCAGCGGGGCGCTCCGGGGTGGGAGCTGCCATGGGAGCCAAGAACGTCAAGGCCATCGTCGTGCGCGGCACGGGCGCCGTCCCCATAGCCGACCCGCTGGGCTTCTCCCAGGTGGTCTTCCAAGCGCTGGAGGTGGTGAACAAGTCTCCCACCACCGCCAAGGCCCTGCGCGGACTGGGGACAGCCTCCACCGTGGGCTTCACCAACGCCGTGGGCATCCTGCCCACCCGCAACTTCCAGGTGGGCCAGTTCGAGCTGGCCAATAACGTCAATGGACAGACCATCGCCCAGACGGTGCTGACCCGCAACAAGGGCTGCTACTCCTGCCCCATCGGCTGCGCCCGGGTGACGGAGATCAAGGGCGCCTCCAAGTGGCAGGGTAAGGGGGAGGGCCCGGAGTATGAGACCATCTTCGGTCTGGGCACCGACTGCGGCGTGGGAGACCTCCCGGCCGTCCTCTACGCCAACTACCTGTGCAACCTGCTGGCCATGGACACCATCTCCGCCGGCGGCACCATCGCCACCGCCATGGAGCTGGCGGAACGGGGCTACATCCCGCCCGAAGACCTGGCGGAGCTACCGTTCGAGCTGCGCTTCGGCAACCCGGATGCCGTCATCGGCTGCCTGGAGCTGATGGCCTACCGGCGGGGGAAGTTCGGCAACCTGCTGGCGGAGGGCGGCTACCGCCTGGCGGAGCACTACGGCCACCCGGAGCTCTTCATGGGGGTGAAGAAGCAGGACTTCGCCGCCTACGACCCTCGCGGCGCCAAGGGGATGGGGCTGGGCTACGCCACCTCCAACCGTGGCGCCTGCCACCTGCGGGGCTACTCTATGAGCCAGGAGTGGTTCGCCCCGCCCGACAAGCGGAGCGACCCCTTCAGCATCGAGGGGAAGGCGGCCCTCCAGAAGTACGTGCAGGACAAGGCGGCCTGCGAGGACTCGGCCGGCATCTGCACCTTCAGCATGTTCGCCGTGAGCCACGAGCAGCTCTGCGCCATGTACAACGCTGCCACCGGAGAGCGCCTCAGCATGGACGACTGGTGGCTGGCCGGCGAGCGCATCTGGAACCTGGAGCGCCTCTTCAACCTGCGGGCGGGCCTGGGCCGCCAGGACGATACGCTGCCGCCCCGCATGCTCCGGGAACCCCTCACCGGCGGCTCCGTCCAGGGCCAGGTGGTGGAGCTGGAGCCCATGCTGGAGGAGTACTACCAGGTGCGGGGCTGGGACGAGGAGGGCCACCCCCGGCCGGAGACCCTGGCCCGCCTGGGCCTCGCCTAGCGGGACGCCGTGTCCAGAGCAACACAGCCAGCCGCAAGGGGGACGTGATGACCCGCTATCTGATACTGGGCATAAGCGCCGCCGGCCTCTCCGCCATCGACGCCATACGGCAGCGCGACCCTGACGGCCAGATAACCGTGGTCTCCAAGGAGCCGGAGCCCTGCTACTCCCGGGTGGCGCTGCCCTACCTCATCGCCGGCGAGAAGAACCTGGGCCAGATCACCCTGCAGCCCGCCGAATACTTCCAGCGCCAGAACGTGGAGGTGGTGTGGGGGGTAGGGGCGGCGGCCCTGGACGCCGCCAGCAAACAGGTGCGACTGGAGGACGGTCGGATTTTATCTTATGACAAATTGCTCATCGCCACCGGCTCTCGTTCCCGCGTCCCGCCCGTCCAGGGCATAGGGGAAGCGGAGGTCTGCTATCACTGGACGCTGGCAGATGCCCGCCGCATCGAGCAGGCCAGCGAGGGAGCGCAGCACTGCTTCGTCATCGGCGCTGGCTTCATCAGCCTCCTGACCATCAACGCCCTGCTGAAGCGGGCCCACCTTCGCTACACCGTGGTAGAGATAGCTGATCAGGTGATGCCCCAGCTCTTGGACGAGGCGGCGGGGCGTCGCCTCGAGGAGGAGATGCGCAAGCTGGGCATCGAGGTGTTGCTGGGGGACGCCGTGACCGCCATCGAGCGAGGGAGGAACGGCCGCTACGTCATCCACCTGCGGAGCGGCCAGGAGCGCCAGGCGGACATGATAGTGTGCGGCACCGGCGTGGAGCCCAACGTCCAGTTCCTGGAGGGCTCCGGCCTGGAGATAGGACGGGGGGTAAAGACCAACGAGCGTCAGGAGACCAGCCTACCCGATGTCTATGCCGCAGGCGACTGCGCCGAGACGCGGGACTTCCTCAGCGGTGAGGCAGTGGTCCACGCCATATGGCCCACCGCCGTGGAGCAGGGCCGCGTGGCGGGGGCCAACATGGCAGGTGATAGCCTGACCTACCCGGGCAGCCTGAGCTGGAACGTCACCGAGCTCTTCGGCTGGGCCTGTGCCTCCGTGGGCCAGTTCCGGGAGGGGCCGGGCCTGGAGCCCATCGTCTTCTACAACCCGTCCACCGGCGTCTACCGTAAGATACTCCTGGATGGGGAAGATCGCGTCGTCGGTGTGGTGGTGATAGGTCGGGGACAGGACGTCCAGGAGCTGGGCGTGCTGCAATCGCTGATACGGCGGCGGAGCAGCGTCTCCCGCTGGAAGCGGCACCTGGCAGGGGAGCGGGTGAACTATGGTATGATGGCCTATGAGAGCCTCAAGGCCCAGATGGCCAAGAGCTAGGCCAGACCGCCGCTGGCCGGCGGGGCGATAGAGATGAAGGTGCGAGTGGAGCTGCAGGCCTACTTGGAGAAGTTCTCGCCCAATGGCGCTCCCAGGTTCGAGCTGGAGCTGCCGGACGGGGCCACAGTGGACCGGCTCCTGCGGGAGCTGGCCATACCCGACGACGAGACCCAGGTAATCATCGTCAACAACGAGAGCGTGGACTTCGAGCGCCGGCTCCAGGACGGGGACGAGATCATCCTCATCCCGCCCCTGGCTGGCGGCTAGGGAGCGCGGCGCACAGAAGCCGTGGGGGACGCCGTCTGGCGTCCCCCGTTCCTCTCCCGGGCACCCAGCGGGTCAGGGCCGGGCCAGGCGGATCTCGCTCCCCTCTACCTGTACCTGGTAGGTGGCTATGGGGCGAGAGGGTGGCGGCCCCACCACCTCCCCGGTCTTCACGTTGAAGCGGCCTCCGTGCCAGGGGCACTCCACCACATCACCGGTCAGCTCGCCCTCGTGGAGGGGGCCGCCGCGATGGGTGCAGGTGTTGTCGAAGGCGTAGATCTGGCCGTCCACGTTGGCCAGCACGATCTCCTTGCCGTCCACCTCCACCAGCTTCATCTCGCCCGGCGGCACCTCGTCCAGGGTGGCTACCTTGATGAAATCGGCCATGCTCCGCTCCTCCTGCAGTCCGATATCGAGCCCCGGGGGCTGCCGGTTAAGGATGATAGCACGCCCCGGAGGCGGGGAGGGAGCCGAGTAAGGGTCTCAGCCCAGGTGGCGGTAGAACCGCGGCCACACCCGTCGATGGGCCCAGTCCGGGGATGATCTACCCAGCGTCCCCAGAAGGCGACCGACCCAGCGGGCGGTGCCGCGGGAGCGGGCCTCCGGGTCGGGGAAGTAGAAATAGGTCAGCGGGTGCTCCTCCGCCCCCCAGGCGGATTTGAAACGCCGTAGCCCCTCCTGGTCGGCGTCGGACCGGCCCAGGTCGAGGCATGACATCCCCATCTCCTTGGCCAGCTCGATGGTGGCCCACATGAGGAGGTTGTTGGGCCGGGCCTGGAGGGCATCGGGGCGGGAGACGTTGAACTTGTAGACCATGGTGGTGCGCCACCAGAGGAGGAGATTGCAGGCCAACGCCTCGCCGTCGAACTCGACGAAGAGGAGGGTGCCCAGCCCCTTCTCCAGGAGATGGACGCTCATGGCCTGAAAGAAGCGGTAGGGCGCCGGCACCAGGCCGTGGCGGCGGCGGGTCAGGCAGTAGAGCTCATAGAAGGCGGGCAGGCCCTCCGGCCCTGCCTGGTGCACCCGCAGGCCCAGCCGCTGCGCCTTGCGCATCCCTCCCCGCGTGGAGGGGTGGACGCGGGCCATCAGCTCGTCGAGCCTCCTGTC
>Ga0073930_1000365_pt1 | contig 69240 bp, 57 predicted proteins | sample DewCreD2012metaG_5_FD_76968 | JGI IMG/M metagenome (GOLD analysis project Ga0073930, IMG submission 76968) | Hot spring sediment bacterial and archeal communities from British Columbia, Canada, to study Microbial Dark Matter (Phase II) - Dewar... ...
CGATATTGCCGTACCCTCCCCACCGACTTATTCAACGCTTACGCTATCTCTAAGTAATCATTACCCCTGATTGGGCAGCACTGCCACCTTTCACGGATAGGCTGGCAAATTTTTGCTGCCCTACAGCCTATATTTCGGGAAAAAATATGCCAAGTTGTACCCCGCCAGGCGAGTAGGTCTTCACATGAGCATCGCAAAAAAGGACATGGGTGGTTCTGCCCACATGCCGACAGGCAAGCTGTCCAAGACATCCGCACGGAAAATACGACTCACCACAAATTCTTTCTGGATGACATGGGAGTGGTTGAGCCGGCGAGAAGCATCGAAGCTCGCCCGAAGCAAAGGCAGTAGAGTGATAGTGTGGATTAAAAGGTTCCTCTACTAATAACGCAGTTTTTGAGTGATTAAAAATTTGAGAATCAAGGATATTCGGAATGATGTCTGGGTAGGTTCCTAATTTATTATTCATTGCATAGCTAAGACGAAGTCGTTTTCCTAATGGATCTGCGGGGCAGATATAGACTTCATGGTTGCGGACATAAGGATAGAGCGATCCTTCCTCAGGTCGAGCAGGGCGGTCGAGCCTGATGAACGGTTCAGGCATCGCCACCCATGCACTACGGTCGGGGTAGGAGCGTATCGCGGATGGATAGGTTCCATCATAATCTTGTAAATAAATTTGAAAAGCTGTGCCTAACTGCTTCAGGTTGTTGAGGCAAGTCCGTGACCAGCCAGATTCTCGGGTATGCACGATGACTGACAGAACGAGTCCCAAGACCATTGCGATTATCACCAGTGCCACCAGCAGTTCCATCAAAGTAAAACCCTTTGAAATCCCAAATAGGCGTTGTTTTCCTCTTTTCATAGCCTCTTGTTATATCCCTCCTGCAACACGATGGTTTTTTTGTGATTGCAACTTACTGGTCTGGCTCTTTCTTTTCAACATTTCAAGCGTTTTGCGTGCCCGCGATTGCATTAAGGGATTTGGATGGTTGAGGAACGGCTCCACTCGTGGAATATCCTCTGAGCCTCCTAATTCTGCAAGCCCTTTCAGAGCAAACATACGCACCGTATCTGAGGGGTCTTGAAGTGCTTTGCGCATAATCTCAAGAGCACGCGATCTTTGCGACCCTAACTGGCAGCGCGCAAGCGCTACCAGTGCATGGGTACGTATCAGTTCATTTGGGTGCGCAGCAAACTGCACCAGCTCCTCGAACTCTTGAGGCGAAAAAGTTTGTTCCTCTGGCTTTTCCATTAGCTGGATTGATCTCAAGAAAGGATCTCGCTCAGGAGGTGGCTCAGAGGATTTTAACCTAAGTAGCCACCACACCACTAAGCTGGTTGTCACGAAGAACGCTGCGCCTACTAATAATAATAACTTCTTTCTCATGCTCAATCACTTCTTCATTAAGCCGAATCAAACTACTGTTGCTTCAGCTGGGACTCGTCCAGAGAGACAAAACCGCCGGAACAACCGCAACCTTTACCAGGATCAAGACGAACTGCCATCTTGCCCCCTCCGCTGAGTTCGCCTATGGCAGCGAGGGTGTTTGGCAGCATCACCAGGTTCGCTATCGTCAACATCAGCGCACTCATCTGCAACACCTTCTGCCTTCGCCTCGCTTCGCCTCCTTCTGGAAGTGCCTCTTCGCCTCTGCACACTTCCATCCTTAATACCGCTCGACAAACCACTTTTTCGACACACGATGCCCAGTTCCTTGCAAACTTTCTCCAACGCCCGCCGAAACTGCACGGAAACCGTTCCCACTGGACGGTTCAAACGCCGGGCAATCTCTCGCCAAGATAATCCCTCCAAAAGCCAGTCCGCCACCATTCTCCACCGCGCTGGCAAGCGTGCTAACAGTTCCTTGACCAGCAGCTGGTCATGCAGGGCGCTCTCGTCAAAGCAGGGTGTATGTGTCGCGGCAAATTGTTGTTCCGCTCGAAGGCGTCGGGCACGCTGGCGCTGAGAGTCTACAATGACCCCCGTTATGATCGTGTTCATCAGCGCGGGTTGTGGTTCGGCATCATCCAGATAGTCCACATGGCGGCGCAAGAAGTACCGAATGCGTGCCTGCTGCAGCACATCGTCGGCGTCGTCCTCGCTCAGTCCATGCTGGCGTACTTGCTGCGCTGAAGCAGCAAGTAGTTGACCTTTGTCTTTTCCCTCTGCCTGTCGCATGGCAACCTCCCGAATCTCGCAATATCGATTATTCGTGGGCTATGTTTCGATTCCTGCCGTTGAGCAAGGCAATGTCTGTCCTCTGGAGGGGCTTTCTCTGGGGGTACAATCGCGCTGTGCAGGGGAAAGGCTGGCTGGGTGCAGGGCTATTGTTCGGTGTGGCGTTCGGAATACGGTTGATCGGCATCGGCTGGGGACTGCCGAACGCGCAACACCACTTTTCTTATCACCCCGATGAGTGGCTGGTACTGGCGGTAAGCTATTTTAACCTGAACCCCTACGCGGGCGACTGGCTGCCTCATTTTTACAACTACGGCTCGCTCCCGCTCTATTTATGGAGCATCTGGCTGCACTGGCTGGCGGCGATTGGTCTTTTGCCTGCCCTGCCCGATAATGCTGATGCCCTGCAAATTGCTGAATGGCGTGCAGCGGCGCATTGGTGGGCGCGGATACTGGTCGCGCTGATGAGTTCAAGTACGGCGCTGGTGGTGGCGCGAACGATGGCACGCATGGCGAGCGAGCGCGCAGGCTGGGTGGCGGGGCTGGCGATGGCGTTCGCGCCGGCGTTCGTCATCCATTCGCACTTCCAGACGGTCGATGGGCCCACCATCTTCTTTGTGGCGTTGGCGCTCTGGTCGTCGGTGGCGCTGTTTGATACAGCACGCCCCACGCGAACGCTGATGTGGGGTGCTGTCTGGGCAGGATGTGCGGCGGGGTGCAAATATAATGCAGGGCTGGTGCTGCTTGCGCCGCTGATAAGCTTCTGGTTGCGGGCACACGGCGAGCGCCACCCCTTCGTTCGAACAATGGCTTGTGCCGCTGGTGCCTTCGGCATTGCAACGGGCGTATTTCTGCTGGTCTGCCCAGGCGCATGGGCGGAGCCAAAGGCGTTCTGGCGCGACTTTCGCTATGAACTGCTCCATGTCCAGCGCGGACACGGCGAGATATTCACTCGCACCGGCTCCGGCTGGCTGTTTCACATTCGTCCGAACCTGACCATCGGTTTCGGGGCGCTGCCCCTGCTGATCAGCGTGCTGGGGTGGCTAATGGTGGGCATACGCCGTCGCGAGGCGACAGGCATTCTGATTGCTTCACTCGCTTACTTTGCGCTGATTGGCAGCGCGGAGGTGCGTTTTTTACGCTACACCTTCCCGTTGTACCCGATGCTGGCGCTGGGGCTGGGATGGCTGGTCCCTGCGGGGCTTCTATGGCGACACTCGTTTCTCAGCCGGGGTGCAGCGATTGCCTCCCTCTTCGCGCTGGTGTGGCAACTGGGGTGGACGGCGGCGCTCACGGCTTGTATGCTGCGCCCCGACCCGCGTGAGCAAGCGATACGATGGTTTGAAGCGCATGTGCCTGCGGGATGCACCGTTGCCTTCCCGACGGTGCCATGGTTCTACACCCCACCTTTTTATCCCGACACGGGCGAGCTGCGCTGGCAAGATCGTTTACAATTGATGTATGTAGCACGCTCGCCCTATCGTTTGATCGCCCTCGCGCCACCTGAATGGGATGTGTCAGCACTGCAGCGTGTGCAGCCTGATTATGTGGTGATTAGCGATTTCGAGGAGCGCGATGTGAAGCGTATCGGACGAGCCGACTATCGCGCCTTCATGGCAGTGATACAGCGCGATTATCGTCTTGTGCGCGTGTTCCGTAACGACCCGCGCCCGCTTGCCCACGCCGATGCCCTACCCCACGATCTGCTCTATATCTGCCCAGCAATATGGGTCTATGCCACCCGATAATACCCAGCTTTTCATGCGCACAGAGTCGATGGGAGCCTCCAGATTTCGTTACCATTTGCCAATCATTTAAAGCAAGTCAGCCAATCCATAGGCTTTCTCTTTTGGTGGCTGCCGTTAGCACAAACGGGAAGGAGGCTATCGGATGCGGTGGCAATCGAGCATTGTGAAGGGCTGGATCGTCGTTCTTTGGACTGGGCTGTCGATTTTAATGGGTGAAACGCAGGTCTTATCTCGTTTGGGTGCCGTCAGTGCGCCCGCTCCTGGTGTCGCCAGCATTTTCACAGGCAACTATGTGTACGGATTAAGCAGTGGTCATCTTTTGCTGATTATTGAGCTGTCTGGTACAACCCCGATTCTGCGCGGCTCGATGCCCTTTCCGGGAGGGCGTCAGGGTTATGGCACAGCAATCACCAAAGAGGGTAACTATGTTTATATCGCCAACGACTCAATTGCCGTCCCCAGTAGGTCGTATTTGACCGTTGTTAATGTTTCCAATCCTGCCTCACCCACATTGGTTGCCGATAGGGCGATGCCCTCCAGCGTACCCTCCACTCTGCAAATTGTCAAAAACGGCAACTACCTTTATATGTTCCCCGAGTCGGGCGATATGCAGGTGGTGGATGTGTCCAGCCCCACCAATCCCTCCATCGTACGCGCGGTCTCCATGACGGCTTCTGGCGGTGTGTTGGTGGGCAATCGCCTCTATACGGCAGAGCGCAGCAACGGCCTCGGAATCTGGGATGTAAGTCAGCCTGACAACCCGACCCGTCTCAGTTCAGTGAGCCTGTCGGGCAATATCACGGAGCTTGTGGCATCCGGCACTCGCTTGTACGCAATGAGCGGTTTCGGTTCGCCTGCTGTCCATATCCTCGACATCACCAACCCCGATTCGCCCAGCCTTCAAAGCACCTTCAGCACCAACTACACCGCAGATATAGCCGTGTATGGCAACTACCTTTACCTTTCGAATGGGCTGGGGATTGTCCAAATTGTGGATGTGAGCAATCCCAGTGCGCCGAATCAGGTGGCATTGTGGGAGTTGGGACGTGTACAAGGGGTGGACAGCGCGTCGGCACGCCTCCTGACCTCGGGCAGATCGTTCTATCGGTTCTACAGCCTGTCCGATCCCACGAACCCTTTCCCGCTTGCCTCCTATACCGTGCCTGCGCCCGTGGCAGCGGTCAAAAGCGGTAGCAGGGTCTATACCGCCGAAGAGTTAGGAATCGGTGTTTATGATGTCAGCTCGCCGAGTGCGCCTGTACGAGAGCAGCTGCGTGAAGTCCGCCTCAACTGCGGCGATATCGCCCAGCTGGATGCCAACATCTTCGCCGTAGCACACCGTGGGAACCTCACCGTCGTTGAATTCGCAGGCAGCTCAAGCAATATCCTCTGGACGAATAACCCCACACCACCTGAATCATGGCTCACCGACCGTATCCGTGTTAGTGGAAATGTGCTGGCATTTGTATATCAGCCGCTTGGAGGTACTCGTGTGCGGTTAGTCGATATTTCCAACCCCGCTGCACCACAGCAAGCAGGAGATATTGCCTTTGTTGAGCGCTTCGATCTGCGTACAGGCTACCTCTATTCCGCATTTGGCACGGGCGCGGATAACTTCAAAATTTTCTCGGTGAGCGATCCTTACAGTCCAGGTCAAGTCAGTGCCCTATCGATTCCCTTCTTTGCAGTCGATGTGGCAGTCGGAGGCGGTTATGCGCTTGTGACAGGCTCGAACGGTGAGCTGGCGTTGGTCAATGTGGCAAACCCTTCCGCGCCCCAGCTGGTTGCCCAGCGCACAATGGTGGGTGTTTCCAACCCGCGTGTGGCTTACAGCGACGACGGTTACTTCTTCGTCTACGACGGGTGGAACCGCAAACTGGAGGTCTATCGGGTCGCCGATTTGCCAAGCAATTTCACCCCCTTCCGAACCCAGACTTTAGACGCCTCGCTGAAGCGTCTTTATTTTGAGACGAATATCGCTGTTGGCTCTGCGGAAACTGATGGGTTGATTGTCTATCAGAACTTGTTGGGCACTGGCGGCATGTCGATTACCGCGGTGGTTCCGAATCGGGCTGGGAACGCTGGCACGCTCCAGATCACAGTCGAGGGCACTGGCTTCGCGCCTAACGCCACAGTCCGATTGGAACGCGGCGCACAAACAATCACCCCCACCCAAGTCTATGTGCGCAACGCGAACCGAATCGACGCAGTGTTCGATTTCACCGGTCAGATGGTCAACACCCAGTGGGATGTGGTGGTGCGTAACCCTGATACAAGTACCGAAGTGCGCCTGCCCAGTGGGTTTACAATAGTGGAGCCTGTGCCTGTCATCAGCTCGGTTTCGCCCACCTCCACACTGCCACTGCGTTCCGTGACGCTGACCATCAACGGCGAGCTGTTCACGCCCGGCGCACAGGTGGAAATCCGTCTGACGAACCAATCGCCAATACGCGCCAGCAATGTGCAGTTTGTCAGCCAACGTCAACTGCAGGCAGCGTTCGACCTCTCTTCGCTACAAACACTGGACCTGACCAATGGTGCCAGTACGGAAGTGGTGGTTATCAACGCCAACAACCGCACTAGCAATGCAGGCACACTCACCGTGCGGGGTCCCTCGCTGGATTTGCAAGTGGCGAACAGCGTCTATGCCTTGCGCGAGAACGAGAATCTGGTGATGGAGGTCACGGTCAACGGCAGTGTGAGCGGGGAACCCATCGAGTTCTTCTTACAAGGTTGGGTTGGAGCGAACGCTCGCAGGGTCGACGCCAGCCAAGTGGAGTCGTTGGGCAGTGGGCGCTGGCGGCTGACCTTCAACCGTGCCGACGCGCTGCCTGATGGATTCTGGCAATCTTGGACGCTGCGCGTGCGCCAGATGGGAGCCACCCCTCCGGGCAGATCCATTTCGGTGCACCAATATCGGGGCGTGCGCAAAGAAACCTACGGCAACCAGTTCAACAACCTATTGCGCACTCTCACGCTACAGGTACTGGCGTTCGAGGCTGATAACAACACCACCTTCGTGCTGCGCAAGGGTGACACGGTTCGCGAGCCAACTCAAATCACGCGCAACACGAACAGCTCCTACCCAGGCGGCTTGATTTTGGAGGCAACCTTCCCTGTTCAAGTGAGCGATCTGGGTCAATGGGATATTGAAGTGCGTTATGGAGGCGAAACCAGAACCCTTGCCAGAGCCGTGGAGATTGTGAAGGGCACTCCCACCATTTCCCAAATTCATTGGGAGGGTATTACACCGTGGCAACGGGATCAACAGCTTGTGGTGGAGGGAAGCGGCTTCCACGAGGGAATGCAGGCGGTGCTTGTCATCACCAACGAAAACGCCATCTTCGATAGCCGCGAACTGCACGCCCTGCAGGTCACAGTCAACCCAGAAGGCACTCAATTGCGTGCGAAGTTTGAGAACCTCTTTGACCAGATTCGCGAACCTACCAACTTCCGCTTGGAGCTGCGCTCTGGATATACCAACCCCACTCAGTGGTACATCTGGGAAAATGTTGCTCCGCCTTCTGTGAGAACTACGCTCTGGTGGGGACCCGGCTTTTTCCGCGCGGGACGCTGGGAAACTTTCACCATCGCGGTATCCACAGGTGCCCAGGTGGACGCCCCTATCCTCTCCTTTGTGGTGCCCTTTACTGAAGCCGACTTGAACGCAGGAACCTACGACTTTGAATATCGCATCGTGGACGGGCAGACGGGACAAGTTTTGCAAAGCGGACGACGCCCCGTAGATCCCGATCATACATTGCTGATTGCCCAGTTGCCCCTGATGCCTGCCAACACAACACGCTACTTCTATGTCGAGGTGCGTGCCTTCAGCAGTGGACGCGCCGCCACCTCCACGCCTGTGCTGACGCGCGGACGTGTAGCCCCCATCATCTACATTGCTGCTGCCGGGCTTTTCGTGGCAGGTTCAATAGTGCTGAAGGCAAGCTGCGACATCTTCCAGCGACATGGGCTTAAAACGGCAATTGCCACGGCAATGGCAGATATGCAAATTGACGGTATCTCCTCCCGCGACAGAGATGCCCTTATCGACTGGTTGCTGAATGACAGAAACCTTAATGATGTGCTAAAATCCTTCACCATCGGTCAGAAAGGCGTCTTTGATTATTTGGGAGAGGCAATTACTGGGGAGATTATCAGTCGAGGTACAGACGCTATCAAGAATGCGATTGCGAACCAGGTGAACAGCTATCTGCTGACTAAGTTTACTCGATTAGATCCAAATAGTGAAACCTTCGCCGCTTATCGGGACACTTTAACCAACGCCTACTTTGACCTCTGGAACGCTTTCCAGAGCGTAAGGAGCGGCGAGACCAACGAGTTTATCCAAAGCAAGAGCGAGCAGATCCTGGGCGAATTGATGAAGGCGGCAACCAGCTTCAGTGAAAGTCCTCTTGATCCACCAGAAGGCGTTGACCTAAGCCAGATTCCGTCGGAAACGCTCGGTGCGCTACTCAATGCGACAGCCGGCACCTTCCTCTCCGTTGGGGAAGACTGCATCAAACGTGCCCGCACGCTGGAGCGGCTTTTCTCCCAGGTAGAGAATATCCAACCGCGTCCCGTGCGCACCTCGTGGGACCCCAACGAGAAGAACGGTTCCCCAGGAATCGCGGGCTATATCGCACCCGACACGAGCATCATCTACGAGATTAAGTTCGAGAACCTGCCTGCCGCCACCGCAGGCGCAGAAGAAGTGCTGGTGGAAGACACTCTGCCCGATGCCCTGGATGCCAGCACGCTTGAATTCCTGGATGTCCAAGTTGGCACCAAGCGGGTGGGACTGCCTGCGGGCACAAATACGCTAAACACCCAGATCGACCTTCGCCCAGAGCGACCAGTCGTGGTGCGCATCGTGAGCAGCTACGACGCCAACTCGCGCAAGCTCAGCGTGCGCTTCAGCGGCATCGACCCGAACACGGGCAACTACTATCAGGAGGGCTTCCTGCCGCCAAACACGAACCCGCCCCAAGGCGAAGGCGCGGTGCGCTTCCGCATCCGCCCACGCAGCGACGCAGCCTCTGGCACCGCGATCGAAAACCGGGCAGTCATCACTTTCGATCCCCATTTGGGAGCTAATCCGCCTATCGTCACGAACACGCACACCCTGACCCTAGATAAGCAGCCACCCACGATTGCGTTGGAGACACCAAGCACAACGCAAATCAGCGGCACAAGGACCACCCTCCGCTGGAACGCCACGGACGATGCTTCGGGCGTGGCAGAGGTGGAAATCTGGGCACAAGAGGGCAGCAACGCACGGCTGATCGGGAGCGTGCAAGGCGCAGGCGAGCGCACTGAATCGGGCACGGTAACGGTACGCGCCCGCCGATTCGGCGAGGAAACCCGCCTCATCACACGCGGACGCGACCGAGTGGGAAATGTGCCACCGTTCAGCCAGGAAGCGCAACTAACTCTGCGATTCGGGCAGGCTCCCCAGTTCCCTGCTGGACTCAACCTTATCGCTATCCCTGTCAACCTCGATAACCCAGATGTGCAAGAAGCACTCGGCTTCCAAAACGGGCAATGGGCAACTTATAACCCTGCCACAGGACAGTATCTGGTGCATCCCGATCCAAACAGTCGCCCCCAGATTGGACATGGCTACTGGGTGCAACTGCCTGCCAGCATACAACCGTCTCTCGTCGGCAACCTGCCCGACCCAGAGCAGCCCTATCGCATCCCCTTACAGCCAGGGTGGAATCTGATTGGCAACCCGTGGACGGAGCCTCTGATATGGGACCGGGAAAGCATCGCAGTTATGGCAGACGGGGTACAGCGCCCGCTTGCCAACGCGAGCCAGTGGGTGGAACCCTACTTGTGGGGCTGGCAACCAAGTAGCAGCGGCGGACGCTACCAACTCATCTACGACTCCGCGCTTCTACCCAGTATTGCCAATCAACTGGAACCATGGCGCGGATTCTGGATCTATGCGCATCGTGCATGCGAACTGGTGCTGCCCACTCCCGAACAACAGGCGTCTCGCATCACACGCAGCACATCCTCGGCAAATCGCCCCAGCTGGAGCTTCCGTTTGACAGCGCAGCTGGGCGAGGCGCGTGAAGAGGTGATGATGGGCCTAGCCGAGCAGGGGCTGCAGGTCGTGATGCCGCCCACACCACCCAGTTGCACTGCCCAACCTGCGATCCAACTGCGACTGGTGCGCGAGAGCAAAACAATGCAAGCCGAACTGTTGCCACGCTCGCGACGCCAGCCCAGCTGGATTGTGGAGCTTTCTGTGCCACCGATAGAGCAAAACCGCCCACGCACCCTGATGCTGACCGCACCGGATACCGCCCTGCTCCCACGCGGAGTGAACCCTGTGCTGCGCGATTTAACGACCAACGAGCGGCGATTCCTGCGGGGCAGCGCAGGGTGGCAGATCCAGGTACCCCCAGAAGGCTTTACGCGCCGTTTCGAAGTGAGCTTGGTCCCCACCAGCCGCCTGCTGCGAATCCTGAACCCGCAGATACAAGGCGGGCGCAGCACGAACGGCACATACACCCTCCAGTTCACCCTGAGCGATGCAGCGCGTACCTCGGTCAGCATTGAAGCAGGCAGTCGCACAGTGCGCACACTGGAACAGTCACGCAGCCGAAGCCGCGGCATGCAGCAGCTGATCTGGGACGGACGCGACCAGCAAGGGCGAAAACTCCCACCAGGCACCTATCTGGTCACTATCTACGCGGAGACGGACGATGGACAAATCACCCGTGCCACCGTACCCTTGATCCTGACACGCTAAGAGGAGGAGAGGAATGATCCGACTCGGGCTATTCCTGTTAGGACTGTCGCTGGGACTGGCAGGCTGTGGAGGCGGAAGCGGCTCTATAGCCGATAGCGACCCCCCTGTAATCAACCAGGTAAACATCGAGCGAAGTAGCAACCGTGTCGTCGTGAGCGCCACCGTGCAGGACTCAAGCAGCGGCGTGGCTGCCGTACAGGTCGTGGCCACAGTGGGTACCACCCAGCAGACCGTCCCAATGGCGGCTGAAACCACGACACGCTATCGAGCCAGCTTGCCCCTAAACACCACCCGCTTCGCCATCCAAGCGGTAGACAACGCAGGCAACAGTCGCCAAAGCGACGAATTCCTTGTGCCCCCTCCCGAACCACCGTTCTAAATCGCAATATCGACTCAGAACCCAAACTCCGTGGGGTTCACGGGGTCGCCATTGATGCGCACCTCGAAATGGAGATGGGGCCCGGTGGAGTAGCCGGTGCTACCGACTCGCGCAATGACCTGCCCGCGCTGCACCGTCTGGCCCTCCTGCACCAGAATGACGGAGCAGTGAGCGTAAAGCGTGGCCACGCCACCACCGTGATCGATAATCACCGTGTTGCCATAACCACGCAGGTAGCGCGCTTCGACCACCACACCCGAATCGGCAGCGACAATGGGCGCGCCGTGCGGCGCAGAGAAGTCAATGCCCGTGTGCATGCGGCGCACCTTGAAAATCGGGTGAACACGCATCCCATAGCGGGAGGAAATGCTGCCACTTACAGGGCGAACGAATCGCCCAGACCAGCGCTGGTTAGCGCGGGCACGCCCAGCAGCCGTCTCCATCATCGCGCGCAGCCGCCGCGCAATCGCCTGCGATTCCGCCTCCAGCTCCGCCAGCTGACGCTCATACAGAGCACGCTCACTGGCGATCTGCTTGAGGGCGAGCTTCTTCTCCTGCTGGGTCGCGCTCAGTTCCCTCGCCTGTTGATTCAGGTCGCGTTCCAACCCCGCAATCTGGGCGACCAGAGCATCCATCCGCGCCTTTGCTCGTGCCACCGCTTGCTGATCGGCACGCACCGCATTGAGCAGTTCGCGATCCGTTTTCACAATCTGGCGCAGCACATAGCTGCGACTGCTCAGTTCACGCATCGAACCCGCCCCAAACAGCACGGTGAGATAGGAGATGCTGCGGTGCTTATAGGCAGCGCGTAGTCGCTGGGCAAGCAGTGCCTGACGCTGCTGCAACCGCACGGTGAGCATCTGCAGCCGTGTCGCCAACTCCCTTTGCTCCCGACGGGCACGGGCTAATCGAGCGCGTGTGTCGCGCAGACGTCGGGTCGTGTGTTCAATCTGGGCATCGATCTCTGCAATGTCGCGGCGTACCTGTCGCTCCTGATGCTTCTTTTGGCGAATACGAGAGCGCAGCTGCCCAATCTGCCCCTGCAGGTTTTGCAACTGCTGCTGGAGTTTCTGTTTCTGCTGGTGCTTGTCCGATTGCGCGTCCCCAGGAGAGAGCAGCAATAGCCCTCCAATGCCCAACGCCAGCCACCATCCCTGTTTCCCGCTCCGCATCGGTCTTACTATACCCATTCGCACCCAATGGACAAACTCCTGCTAATAGCCTCCCCCGACATGCCAAACAAGCCCGATCTGTCCGACATACCTTAAAAAACCACCCATGCACTCTTGCATTTTATGATACGCGCGGGGTATAATAGGGCTACTATGAGACCCATCGACATCGTCAAACAGTATCGGCAACAGGAGTACTTCACTATCGAGGAGCTGGTTGCCATAGCTAACAACTTGCTCGAACAGTGGGCTCCTGTGCAGCCGCGCTACAAGGTGGTCACTTTTCCCGATGTGCGCACCGTGCGGTTCTACGCGGCGCACCGACTAATCGACCCACCTGCCAAACGCAAAGGGAATCGCGTGCTGTACGATTACCATCATCTCCTGCAACTGGTGGCGCTGAAACTGCTGCAGTCGCAGTACATTCCGCTGCGTGCGGTGCGCCACATGATCGAGAACAAGAGCGTGGAGGAGATGGAGAGCCTGATTGAGTCGGTGCTGGAGAGCCGCTCCGAGAAGGAGCTGATTCAGCGAATGAGCGAGGCGACGAAAGCGCTGGTGGCGGAAGCCCCTGCGCCCACTTATGCCGTCGCTGCCGCACGCCCGCCAGGTTCACCCTACCCCTCGCCCGAAGAGTGGCATCGCTTCATGGTCACACCATGGCTGGAGGTGGCGGTGCGCCCAGAAGCGGCGCGGCACGCCAGCGCAACCGAACTCAATCGGGTGGCAGAACTGGTACGCCTGAGCATTCAGAAAGCCTACGAAGCACAGGCTCAGGCAGAGCCACCTCAAGCAGAAGCGACCACCCGCCGCGGACGCGGACGCAAGCGCGGCTGATTCGCAAATATGAAAGCCGCCATTATCGGTGGCACAGGCGTGCAGCAGCTGCCGGGCTTCACGCTAAAGCACGAGCACGTGCTGACAGGTGAAACCTACCTGCTCGAAGGCACGCTGGAGGGGTGCCCGGTGCTGCTGCTGCCCCGCCACAGCAAAGGACATCGTGTCCCACCACACCAGATCGACCATCGCCGCCATGTGCAACTCCTGAAGGAGCAGGGCGTGCAGGTCGTGCTCGCAACCGCAGCCGTCGGCTCCCTGCGCACCGACTGGACGCCTGGCACACTGGTGGTGCTGAGCGATTTTCTCGATTTCACCCGCACCATCTACACCCTCTTTGACCACGAGGTGATACATACCGACTTCTCACAGCCTTTCAGCCCACTGCTGCGCGACGCGCTGATCGAAACCGCCCGGGAGCAGGGCGTCCCAGTGCAACCAGAGGGCGTCTATGTGTGCGCGTCCGGACCGCGCTACGAGACCCCTGCCGAGATCCGAATGTTTCGGATGCTGGGAGGCGATGTGATCGGGATGACCGTAGTACCCGAAGCGATCCTGTGCCGCGAGGCAGGGCTGCACTATGCGGCAGTCGCCATCGTCACCAACCTGGGCACGGGCTTAAGCCAGCGCCCCCTGTCCCACACCGAGGTCACAGAGGTCATGGCAACCGCTACGCGCCCCATCGCCCACCTGTTCGCAGGCACTTTGCGCCGCCTGCAAGCGCTGCCGCTATGAACAGGAAAAGTGTAGTTGCCCTTTCAGGAGGGCAGTAAAGTGTCCAGTCTGCAAGCGGTTATTGAGAACATCTTTGAGCGTCTGGAAGCGCGGGAAGGTTTTGAGGCGCGTCCCGTGCAGCGCACAATGGCGACCTTTATTGCCGAGCGCCTGCAGCAGGGGCAGACCGCCTGCATCGAAGCCCCCACAGGGGTGGGCAAAAGCCTCGGTGCGCTGATCCCGCTGATCGCTTGGACACTTGCCACCGACAAGCGCGTGGTGGTCTCCACCTATACCAACGTGCTTGCCGAGCAATACTGGCGCAAGGACCTACCGCTGGCGCTGGAACTGTTCGGCGAGGCAGGACAATTGCTGAGAACCCAGCTGGTGATGGGGCGTTCGCGCTATGCCTGTATCGATCGCATCTATGGACGCGAGAGCCACACGCTGGAGCCTACCCTGCAACGGTTCCTGCGGGAGTGGGTGCCCCTTGCGCAAGAGGGGGTGGAGAGCGAACTGGCGCCCTTCCTGCGACGCAAGGGCATCCCCCAAAGCTTACTGCGCGACCTGTGGCGCCAGATTGCCACGCCGCCCGCCTGCCGCGCCCGCACCTGCCCCCACTATGCCAACTGCTTCTACTACCGCCAGCGCCGCGCCGCAGCGAACGCCCAGCTCATCATCACCAATCACTCGGTCGTGCTGACCGATGCGCTGCTCAAAGCCAACGGCGCGGAAGGGCTGCTGGATGAGTATGACTGGCTGCTGGTGGACGAAGCACACGACCTGCCCGAAGCCGCCCGCCGCGCGCTGGAGTTCGAGCTTTCCCACGAGACACTGGAGGAACTCATCCGCAACGCCTCCAGTCTGAGCCATCAGATCGCGAACGCGCTGGAGGGCGAGCAGCGTCCCGACACCCTGCTGAACACGGTCGCCGAGCTGGTGCAGGTGCTCGCGCGTGGATGCCACGCGGCAGTTGCGCCGTTGCAAGGGGTGCACCTCCCCGCTGAAGGGTGCATCTTAGCCATCCACCCACCGGAGCTGATGCAAGACGAAAGCGTCCAGAAGGTGTCGCGCCCTGACTGGCTGCCCGCACTGCAGGCGGTGGTGGACAACCTGCAAAGCGAGCTGCGCCGATTCTACAGCGAGATCAAACGCGAACTGAAACATCACCATAGTCAGATGAGCGACCGGCAATATGGGGCGGTGCGTGAAGCAGTGAACCAGTATGCCAGCTGGTTCCGCCAGATATATATGGGGCTGAACCTGCTGGTGAACCCGGTGGACGGAGTCAGCTGGATCGAGGCGACGCCAGCAGGCTGGCGCGTGTGCTATCAGCCGCTGGAGGTGGGGGCATGGCTGGCGGCGCATCTGTGGAGCCGTCAGCCAGCAACGCTGATGAGCGCAACGCTGACCATCGATGGCGCGTTCGATTTCTTTTTGCGACAGGTGGGCTTGTCGGCAGTCTCCACACTGCGCCTACCGCCCGTGTTTGACTATGCGCGTCAGTGCGCGCTCTATCTGCCTCCACGCGGCGCACTGCCACCGCCACCCCACTCGGCACGCTCACACGATGCGCCTGCCTATTACCGCGCGGTGGCGGAACAGCTGCGGCAAATTCTGCAAGCAACCCGTGGACGCGCGCTCGTGCTGTTCACCTCGCGAGCAGAGATGGAAGCGGTGCGCGACGCGCTGCCCCCAATCCCCTCGCTACGCCTAATGGTGCAGGGCGATAGCGCAAACGCCGACCTCTCGCAACGCTTCCGCGAGGACACCGAATCGGTGCTGTTCGGGTTGCGCTCCTTCTGGACAGGATTCGATGCGCCAGGCGAAACACTCAGCTGCGTGGTGCTGGTACGCATTCCGTTTGAGGTGCCCGTCAGCCCACCCCAAGTGGCACGCCATGCACTGCTGCGCTGGCACGGCGAGGACCCCTTCGAAAGCTGGACCCTGCCCCTGGCGAAGCAACCGGTGCGTCAGGGCTTCGGACGGCTCATCTGACGCGCATACGATCGGGGCATCATCTGCCTACTGGATGCCCGCTTCCACACACGCGCCTACGGCAAACAAATCCTGGCAAACCTGCCGCCCGATATACCCGTCCATCACCGAATCGAGGACGCCGTGCAGGTGCTGGACAGCAGACCCCTTGACAAAGGGCAGGACGATGTGGTATAATAAGAGCGGTTCCTGGGTAGCTCAACGGTAGAGCGGGTGGCTGTTAACCACCAGGTTGCAGGTTCGAATCCTGCCCCAGGAGCCAGAATTTTTTAAATGGCGCCGATTCGCCTGCAGAAATGGCTGGCGCGCTGCGGGCTTGGCTCGCGCCGCGCCTGTGAACAATTGATTCGGCAGGGGCGCGTACTAGTGAATGGGCAACGCGCCACGCTGGGAATGCGCATCGATCCAGAACACGACACCCTCCTGGTCGACGGCAAACCCCTCAAACCACCGCCACCCCACACTTACATCCTGCTCCACAAGCCCCCCGGCTATGTCACCACGCGCAAGGACCCTCGCGCGCCCCACACCGTGATGGAACTACTGCAAGGCTTGAAAACGCCCGTCTTTCCCGTAGGGCGACTGGACGCCGACGCGGAGGGACTACTGCTTCTGACCAACGACGGCGAACTGGCAAACCGGCTGCTCCACCCGCGTTATAAAGTGCCCAAAACCTATCGCGTGTGGGTGCGAGGTGTACCCAGCGAGAACGCCTTGCGCCAGCTGCGTGAAGGGGTGCCACTGGAAGAAGGTAAAACGGCACCAACTCAAGTGCGCCTGATTAAGCGACAAAGCCATCAAAGCCTTATAGAAATCACCCTGCACGAGGGGCGTAAGCGACAGATTAAACGCATGTGTGCCGCCATAGGGCACCCAGTCCAACGGCTGATGCGCATCGCCTTTGGACCGCTGCGCTTGCCAGACGACCTTCCACCAGGCGCATGGCGTGAACTGACACCCGCCGAGCGTGAGGCACTCCTGCAAACCGCAGGACTTTTATCGACCGAATCGTCGGACAAACAAGCAGGAATCGAAAAAAGAGGCGGCGAACTAAATAGATAGCCCCGCACAGGGGCAAAACATTCCATACGATAGGAGGAGATGAGCGATGAGAAACGGAGTGGCGATGAGCATCCTAACAGCGACGCTGATGGGCGTCTGTGTCGCAACGGCGCAAATTGTGGACGCACTGGAACGCGGCGGCAAAGTCAGCTGGAAGTTCCTCAGCAGCAACTACGAGATTACAGGTGCCATTTCCCAATCAGGTTCTCTCTCGGCAGGTGACCCTGTGCTCTTCCCTTTTCAAGACCTGAACAATGACGGGGTTGCCCTCGATGTGCTGCTCGACCTGGCGGATCTAGTGCCCGATGTTGGACTGAACTATCAGATACCCCTGATCGCAACGGTGATCTCTGATGATGGCACCAGCGCGATTGTGCGCTGGACTGGCTCGCTCGATCCGAATCAGTGTATCACCGTCAATATTGGTGGAACCCAAGTCAATGCGCTCGTCACCCATGCAGAGGGCTCGCTACAGGGGCAGGTGACGCGCATCGACTGCCAGCCCGATCGGCTGGGGCAGATGCCCCACTATGTGAACCTGCAGATTGTGCCCAACGGCGGTGATGATCACAACTACCTGCTTGTTCGGGGCTATCTCTTCTGTGTGCAACAAGAGATGTTCCTGACCAATGCGCGTATCTTCAATATGGACTGGATCGGCTACGGAGGCGGCGTGCCCAAATCGTTGGGCAATGTGAACGACGACTGCATCGTGGATGATGCCGACCTGCTTGCCGTACTGTTTGCCTTTGGCACCAGCGATCCCGACACCGATACCAACGGTGATGGCATCGTGGACGATGCCGACCTGTTAACCGTGCTGTTCAACTTCGGCACAGGCGGCTAAGGGTTCACGAGCAGAACGCATCCATCCTGATAGTGCAGCAGCAGGTGGTCCTGGGCCCAGTGGAGGTCAATCTGCACATGCTCTGGCTGGACAGGCCACCTGCCTGCACTATCAGGTGGCAGCGGTAGACCTTTCCCGTTCGGGTATGATTCCTGTATGCGCTGGGGTACACCGGTGGTGAGCGCAGCGGAGATGCGCGCGCTGGACAAAGCAACCATCGAAGAGGACGGGGTGCCCTCCCTTATCCTGATGGAACGGGCAGGCTACGGCGTTTTTCGTCAACTGTGCGAATGGTTCAACCCCATCGAGAAGCGGCGCATCGCGGTGCTGGTCGGCAAAGGCAACAACGGGGGCGATGGCATGGTCATCGCGCGCTACCTGTATGAAGCAGGCGCAAAAGTTCACCTCTGGCTCGCAGAGGAACCAGACCAGCTCCGTGGGGACGCAGCAATCCAATGGCAGATCATACGCACCTACGCTATTCCTGCGCTCCCTGTGCCTTCCCAACCCGACCCTGCCCTGTTCCACGAAGAGGAGGCGCTTATTGATGCTCTTCTTGGCATAGGATTGCAGGGCGAGGTACGCGAACCCTACCGCTCTCTAATCGAAGCGATGAACCGCAGCGGACGCCCCATCGTGGCGGTGGACATTCCGTCCGGACTGGACGCCGACACCGGACTTGAGCGCGGGATTGCCGTCCACGCAACCTTCACGGTAACAATGGCGCTGCCCAAACTTGGCTTCTTCCAGAACGCGGGACCGCGCTGTGTGGGCAAATGGGTTGCGGTGCCCATCGGGATCGCACCGCGCCGACTGCGGGAGCTGCAGGGCACGGCGCGGCTGCTTAACGCACGCGACATTGCCGCTATGTTACCCGCCTGGGCGCCAGACGCGCACAAGGGGCACCGAGGGCACGTGCTGGTAGTCGGTGGCTCGCTCGGCATGGTAGGCGCACCCGCGCTGGCAGGCATCTCTGCCTTGCGTATCGGCGCAGGACTGGCGACCGTCGCGACGCCTGCCAGCATCCAGCCCCAGGTCGCCCGCTTCTATCCCGAACTGATGACCATCCCCCTGCCAGACGACGGCAGCGGTGCCCTTACGCGCGAAGGGGTGCGCGCCCTCAGTGCCCGGTGGGAGCGATTCGATGTGCTGGCATTGGGACCGGGACTGGGGCAAAAGGAGCCGACAGGAAGCGCGGTCCGCGAGCTGCTGACGCAATGGGGCCAGCGCGAGCGTCCACTGGTGATTGACGCCGATGGTCTGAACTGGCTGGCGCAACTGGGCGAGGCGGTGGCACTGCCCGCGAACACGGTGTTGACTCCTCACCCCGGTGAAGCCGCGCGCCTGCTGCACATCGAAACGCAACAGGTGCAACAAGACCGCCTGAACGCCGCGGCGCTCCTGCACGAACGATATGGGGCAACGGTCGTGTTGAAAGGTGCGTATACGCTTGTCGCCTGCGACTCGGCTCTCTATCTCGTGCCGTTTGCCGAACCCAGTCTGGCGACGGGTGGCTCTGGCGATGTGTTAGCGGGTGCTATCGCAGGCTTGCTGGCGCAGGGGCTACCGCCGCCAGAAGCAGCGATGGCAGGTGCCTATCTGCACGCGGCCGCAGGCGCCACCCTCGCCTGCGAAGGGCGTGCCCCCTATACCGCCGACGAACTCAGCCGCGCCCTCTATACAGGCATGCGGAATTGAACGCGCTCGAAAACCCTCTCCCCTCTGGGGAGAGGGTCCGGGTGAGGGACAATAAACCATTTCAAGGATTGCCTGAAGCAGGCGGCGGATTGGGGGCATGCACGGTGACCGTCACCTTCGCTTGAGCGGGGCGACCCTCCTGATCGTAGGCAGTGAGGGTGTAGGTCGTGGTGCTGCTGGGAGTCACGGTGAACTCGCCGCTGGTGGGCGACACCTCGCCGATGCCGTTATCGATCTGCACCCGGCGTGCGTTCTGCACCTCCCAGCGCAGCGTTGCGCTTTCGCCCGCGTTAATCTCGCTTGGCTCCACTACGAACCGGATAATCTGCGCTTGCGACGGATCAATCACCTCCACACGCAGCGTCTTGCTCACGGTCTTGCCCGCGCTGTTGCGGGCGATCAACTCATAGACGGTGGTACGCGAGGGACGATGCTCAAAGCCGGGCGTTAGCGGATCCAGCTTTTGTCCGGGCGGCACGAGAATCAGCTCCGTCGCGTTTTTGACCTCCCAACGCAGCACAACCGATTCGCCCCGCTTGACCTGCGGGGAGTCGGCAAAGAACTTGGTAATGACGGGCGGGGGAGGCTCCGGGGCGTTCTGCACGATAACCACCACCTCCGCCATCCGCTCGCCATAACGGTTGCGGGCAATCAGCCGGTAGGTGGTCGTGCCGCTCGGCTGTACTTGCACCGAACGCACTTTGCTCGGGTCGAACTCCCCCACAGCGGGTTCGATAATCACCTGGTCGGCATTGCGCACACTCCAGCGCAAGGTGGTCTTGTCGCCCGCGGTGATCTGCGCCGGTTCCGCGACAAACGTCTGAATCTCGACAGGGCGCGGGCGCGTGTAAACCCACACCGCAACGAGCAACGCGAGCATGAACAGAAACACCACCGTGGCAGGGCTAATCAACCCGCGTCGCTCCAGCTGACCCTGCGCATGGGAGGAGCGAAAAGGGTCCTCTGCACTGCGTGCCGCAATGGTGAAGCTGTAAAGAGCAGGATTGGTCAAAAGGGGCAGCTGGCGCGGCTGCACAGAGAGCAAAGTGGTGCGCATCTCGCCCGGCGCCAGATAAACCTGCTCTTGCTCCCATTCGAATACCAGCGCGTCTTCGGGGTCCGAGGCGTTTAGATGAATCGCTTGCTCCGTGTTGCCCAGATTGCTGACGGTGACTTCGTAATGCGCCTGTTTGCGCAGAGGTGAGACCACCCCTCGCTTGGGCGCAAGTTCAAGCATGAGCATACTGTAGGGGCGGATGACCAGACTCGCCTGCGCCACGCTGCTGCCCCCATTCTCCAGCGAGCGTGCCCGAATCAGGATGGGATAAGTACCCGCACGGCTCTCTGCACTGCGTGGCGGGCGGAACAGAATGCGTTCCTGTACCTCCTCGCCCGGTGCCAGCACAAACGAGGGGATCGGGATAGCGCACCACTCGGCGTCGATGCCCTCCACCTCCAACGCTACCTGGTCGGGTTGGTCGCCCTCGTTGCGCACAACCGCCATCAGTTGAGCCGATCCACCCGGCTCTACCTGCACCTCGTCCTGCCCCAATTTGACGCGAATCGCCATAAAATCTGGACAGATTGTACCCAATCGAAGGGGATTCACTCCTCACTACAACCCTCTCCCGGTGAAGAGCAGGCGTGGCTATTTTCACCGATAGGCCCCTCATCGCAGGGTATCCTGCAGGTATGGTGCGAACAGGTAGGTTGGTGATGGGCATCACGGGTGCCAGCGGGGCAATCTACGCCGTGCGATTCCTGCATCATGCGCAACAGCACTTCCACGAGGTCTATCTTATCTGTTCTGATCAAGCGATTCAAGTGCTGCAGACCGAGCTGGAACTGAATATCACCCGCGAGACGCTCACTGCCGAGGCATTACTGGGCAGCCGTTGGCAAGGGCTAAAGGTTTTGGAACCGCGCGACTATTTCGCGCCACCTGCCAGTGGCAGCTTCCGCCACGACGGGATGGTGATCATCCCCTGCTCAATGGGCACGCTGGGGCGTATCGCCAACGGCTCGTCGGACGATCTGATGACCCGTGCCGCCGATGTGTGCCTCAAGGAACGACGCCCCCTCATTCTGGTGGTGCGCGAGACCCCGTTCAATCAGGTGCACCTGCGCAATATGCTCCTTGCCGCCGAGGCGGGGGCGACCATCCTACCCGCAAACCCCTCCTTCTACAACCGCCCGCGCACGCTGGAAGAGGCAGTCGACACCGTGATTGCCCGCGTGCTGCAGCACCTGGGCATGGAGCAAAATCTGGTCCCCGAGTGGGGAGTGCCCGAATAAGCACCGCACAGCCTCCCCGCTCCACTGCGCATCTAACCACAGCAGAGAAACCCTCTCGACCGCCTATGGGAAACCTGAAAGCGATTCATCCATCACTTTCCAGCCCTTTTCACGCAGCAGCTCACCCAGCTTGGTCTCCTTCCCAATGGTGCCGATTATATCGCCGAATGTGGGATCACGCCAGAACTGGTCGGTGTCCCACACACGCTTGTGAACCTTGAAGATTTCGCCTGTGTTAGAATCGCGAATGTAGGTCTGATCACTGAGCGCGTTGCTCCATGCACGAGCCATCTGACTGTTAAACTCGCGGTGCTGATCCAGCATCTCGCGCACCATTTGATTGATCTGCTGATTGGTACGCGTAAACTCCTCGAGAGCAGCAAGCGACCACTGGACATTCACCTGAACGGAATGGAAAATTCCCGCAGCGATGCCTTCAAACGATTCACGCTTCTGCTTCGGATACTGGGCGACCCGTGCCAGTATGCCGGTCTGATGAAGGGAGGTGGCAGCAACATAGTCTACCTGTCCGCTGTTGACCACATTGACCAGGCAGTTAGCTGTACGTTCCAGCTCCCCACTTTCTGCAACAAGCCTAATCGACCAGCTCTGCTGTTGACTGGGTTGAAGTAGCGGCACCGGCGGGGCAAAGACATCCTGCTCACGCACCTGGCGATCCTTGACCCGCCATTCACGGTCGGTTTCCGCTTGCCACAGGCTCAATAAGATTTGCGCTGCATCTTCGGCGCTGCTCACCTGAACCGCCTGAGGCAACTGGACGCTTTTGCCGTTGTAGGTGAGGATGGTATTCGCATTTGCGCCAAAACTGGTAGACAGCGATTGGCTTATGAGATCTATCGCATCGATCCGACAGATGAAATCGTCCTGTTTGATCTCGTAGCGATAGAAATATTTCGTGCCTTGTCGGAAGGGACCACCCTCCACCTGATAGCCTTCGGGCACATGAAGCGTTGCGATGGTCATCCCCAGTACCGAGTCACGCAGGGTGACGGGTTTCCACTTGACCAGCTGGCTTGCGGGAAGAAACTCGAGGCTGCGAATCAGTTCAACCATCTCCTTGCGAATGCTTTGCGGAGTGTTTTCCGGAAAGAGGAACAAAAGGGTCAGCGCAATCTTTTCCCCCTTCAAAATTAGCCCCACCAGGTTAAAGCGCGTAGGAAGTGGGGAGAGCGAAAGGATTATGTTTGGATTGAGTGCATACGGATAGTCAAGCCCTTCTCCTGCGATCTGCACACCCTGCGGAATGGAGCGAAACGCCAACTTAGGCTTCCCACTTTGGATGGTTTCGATGCCTCGCATCAACTGTTGGGCAACTTCCTTAAGCCCCTGTTTGTAAGGCATCGCACCCACGACAATATAGCAGTGCTGTTTGTGGAAAACGGGGAGCCGATCAATCACCGACACGCTCCAGCCTTCAGAGAGGCGCACTTTGAAACCATGCAAACGGTCGACTAAAACCTTTGGCTGCTGCCCTTCGCCTGCAAGCAGCAACAAGCCACTCAAAAGCCCTATTACAAGTCGTGCGATTTGCATTCTCTTGTCACCTCCAAAGCAAATGATACCCCAGCTAACGGGATAAAGAAAAGCGTCAAAGGTTCCGATAATCGGTTGCGAGCCTTCCGGCAAGCCCTTTTGCGGCTGCCCTGAAGGACTCACCACAACTTATCGATGGAGGGTCTACCATGCCAAGGCGAAGTAAAAAACAGAAGCTACCGATCGAGCAGCGACCTGTCTCAATCAGCGTCGCAAGCTATTTGACCGGTGTGGAGAGCCACACCCTGCGCTATTGGGAGCGCGAGTTCTCCGAGTTCTTGCGCCCAATCCGCTCGGCGGGCGGACAGCGGCGCTATCGCCCCGAAGATATCGAGGTTATCCGCGAGATCAAGCGCCTGCTCAAGGAGGAAATGTACACGATCGCCGGCGCCAAACGCAAACTGCGCGAGCGGTTCGGCACACCAAACTCCACCTCCGAGGGCAACAACGGCGCTCATCCCAGTCGAACGCGCGGGCGACGCAAGGTGACCAGCCATCGCTAACCCCAGCGCACGATGGCAAAGGAGGGGTTCCAGATGTCTCAACAGCGCTCGCTCCCACCCACGCTCTGGCAAGGCGGCATCTTCTCCGCACACAGCCTCGCACGGGTCAATCGGGAGCTGATCAGCGCGCTATTGCACATCGACTCACACTGGCAACTGCATCTGATTGCGAACGAGGTGGGCGACCCCATCGAGAACGCCGACCAGCACTCACTGCGCCGTTACCTCCTGCTGGGGGAGAACCCACCGCCTGCCAACGGCTGGCAAGTCTGGGTACGTCATCAGTTCCCGCCTGACTGGAGCCTGACCCATGCGCCTCTCATAGTGATTCAGCCGTGGGAATTTGGCGCCGCGCCACGCGAGTGGGTGGAGCAGATTCGAGCCCGCAACGCACAGCTCTGGACGCCCTCCCGATTCGTGTATGAAACCTTCCTGAAATCGGGCATCCCCGAATCGCAACTGCGCCTCGTGCCGAACGGAGTCAACCCAGAGCAGTTCCACCCCGACCTCCCTCCCCTCCCGCTGGACACACTTGGCACCACCAATGTGTCGCGTGAAAGCATCCCGCACCGCTATAAGTTCCTGTTTGTGGGGGGCACGGTCCGACGCAAGGGCATCGATGTGCTGCTGCAAGCCTATCGCACCGCCTTTCGGGCAAGCGATGAGGTGCTACTGATTATCAAAGATTTTGGCACACAAGATTTTTACAGTACACACAACTTCCAAGCGCAACTGAGCGAATGGGCGCGCGATCCCTCGGCACCACCCCTGCTCTATCTTGCCGAAACACTGTCTGAATCGGCATTAGCACGGCTCTATTGCACGGCGGATTGCCTGGTGCACCCCTATCGCGCGGAGGGCTTCGGCCTACCCATCGCAGAAGCCATGGCAGCAGGTCTGCCTGTCATCGTGACGGGTTTCGGCGCGTGCCTCGATTTCTGCAACGAGCAGACCGCCTACCTGATCCCTGCCGAAATCCAGCCACTGGAGGAAGTAAGGGGCTATGAGGTCATCGGCACGCCTTTCTGGGCAGAGCCATCGCTGGACGCGCTGATCGAGACCATGCGCACCGTCGCCTCCAACCCCGACGCCGCCCGTCAGAAAGGACAGCAGGCACACGAATACATTACAACCTATTTCAGCTGGCATCAGATTGCCCCCATCGCAGCCAGCTGCCTGCAGGAACTTGCCGAACAGGCGCAGCAGCACGCCACCTATTACCATATCGGATTGAGCCGCCTGGAGAACGAGGACAGCGAAACCGCACTCCAGCTCTTTGCTTATGCCATCGATGCCGAGCCATTCAATCCCCATCTCTATGAAGCCGCCGTGCATGCCCTCCTGCAGCAGAACCGTTGGCAGGATGCCGAAACCCTGCTGCAAAAATCGCTCACCCTTTTACCCGATGCACCCAATCTGCTGGCGCAGAAGGCGTGGCTGCTGCTCTATACAGAGCGGGAGACGCAAGCGTATCCGCTGGTGATGAAGTTGCTCCGCTCAGGTTATGCCGATCCACACTGGCTGCGCGAGGTAGTGCTCCCCCTGCGCAACTACTTTGTGGCAAACGCGAAAAGCTCTCCCTCTCCCCAGAGGAGGGGCACGGCATGCCGTGCCTCAACTGTAGCAGCGCGCGCACGCAAGCCCACCGCGACACAGCGCGCCACCGCGCTGGAGGAGTGGCTCACCCGCTACGGGATCCCCATCCCCCATGAACCGCTCGGCACGCGCATTAGCCTCTGTCTCGTTGCCCGCGACGAAGCCGATTTCCTACCTGAATGCCTCGACAGCGTGCAGGGTGTGGTAGATGAGATTATCCTGGTGGACACAGGTTCCCGCGATGCGACGCCCGACATCGCGCGGCGCTACGGGGCGAAAGTGCTCTCTTGCAAATGGACGGACGACTTCTCTGCCCCACGCAATCTCGCCTTGCAGCATGCCACAGGCGACTGGATCCTTGTGCTGGACGCGGACGAGCGACTCAGCCCACGCAGCCGTGCACTCGTGCGTGAAGCGGCACGCCATCCTCAGTTCGCAGCTTACTACATCGAAATTGTCAATCTCCTGGACCGCAGCAACCCACAGGATGCCTTTATTCACCGTGCGGTGCGCATGTTCCGTCGACTGCCCTATGCTCGATGGGAGGGGCGAGTCCATGAGCAGATCCTGCCCAGCCTGCTAACGCACGGGGGTAAGCCCGCCACGCTGCGCAACGCGCAAATCATCCACTGGGGCTACGAAGCCGAGGTGATGCGGCAGCGCGGCAAGAGCCTGCGCAATGTGCAGCTCCTCCAGCAAGCCCTGCAGGAGAACCCACAGGACGCCTTCCAGTGGTTCAATCTGGGCAATACGCTCTACAATCAGGGCAACTATCAGGGCGCAGCCGATGCACTCCAACGGGCATGCGAGCAAATCCCGCCTACCGAGGATTATGCCCCCCTCGCATGGAGCCAGTGGATTTCCAGCTTGCAGATGCTCAAGCACTACGAGCAGGCGATTCAGGTGGGACAGCGTGCGCTCAAGTTGGGGCTGGAACATCCGCTCATCTATTTCACCCTGGCGCAAACGTACCTACTGAACGGGCAGGGGCAGGAAGCCCTCGAAGCACTGCAGCAGGCGCGTCAGTGCGCCCGGCGCATCGGGCTGCTCAGTGCCGATGGCGAGACACTGCTCGCCTCCAGCGGCTACACGGGCGACCCAACTGTGGTCACCTTCAAGTGGCACCTCACGATGGCACGCGCCCTGCTCCTGCTGAACCGACTGGAGGAGGCTGGGAACCACCTGCAGCGGGTGCTCACTGATCGACCCGATTATGGAGAGGCGCACCTGTTTTATGCGGAGTGGCTCCGTCGCAAGGGACGCTACGACGAAGCCAGCGAACACTACGAAAAGGCAAGCCGCCACCCGCAGATCGCGCTCGCCGCACTGCAGGACGCCGCCAATATGTGGTGGGAGCAGAAACGGTTCGACCGCGCCCTGCCTTTCGTGGCGCGTCTGGCGGAGCTGCAGCCCGAACAGGAGGTCTGGTGGCATCGCTGGGTGCATGCCGCAGAACAAACAGGCAATCGCCACGCGCTCTGCGAAGCCTTTGCTTATTTGGAGCGGCATGGCAAGCCCATCCCTGCAGGCGTGCATATCAACTGGGGACGCACCCTATGCGAAATGGGGCAGTACGCCGAGGGGCTGGAGCATTTTATCAAGGCGATTGAGCAGGAGCCATATAATGCGAACGCGTTGTTCAACGCGGGCGATGTGCTCTATCAGTTAAGCGCGTATGCCGAAGCCGCCGACGCCTACTCCGCCGCGCTGGAACGCGACCCGTATAACCCGCAGGGCTGGTTCGTGCTGGGCAACTGCTACTTCCGAATGGGCATCTACGAGGCAGCCCAGATCGCGTTCCAACAAGCACTCGCTTTAGACCCGCAGCATGGAAGTGCCCGCCAGAATCTGGAACTCACCACCGAAATGATCCGCCGCACCGCCGCATAAGTATCGCTTGCATGAAGCAGTGGTATGTTTTATCCTTTATCGCTCTCCAGAAAACCGTTGTAGTTGAGCAGAGCGACCCAGAGACGACCGTCCACCCGCTCAATAAGCGAGACGGCCGCATTATCCAGCCGAATGCGCCGATAGGTCTGAATATCGCCAGCAAGCGCGTCGCAGAGCATAATGCGCAAGCTGCCTCCATGCCCGACCACTACCAGCTCCCCTTCGGAGTACTGCTCATAGAGCTGACTGGCAAACTGCTGCACCCGATCCCAGAAGGCGGTCATCGGTTCCGCGCCGGGGGGCGTGCCCGCCAACGGGTCATACAGATAGGTGAAATGGTGTTCAGGGTAGCGCTCGATCACCTCCTCGCGAGTCAAACCCTCCCACGCGCCCCAGTGGCGTTCGCGCAGTGCAGGTGTCGGGTGCAGAGGCGCTTGTAAACAGGTCGCGATCCTCTCCGCGGTCTGCCAAGCGCGTTGCAGGTCGCTGGTGTAGACCGCAAGCGGCGCCCGCACACGCTGTGCCAGCCACTCGGCCACTTGCCTGGCTTGCTCGAACCCGACCGCATCCAGCGGCACATCCGAATGCCCCTGAATGCGCCCACTATGATTCCAGGCTGTTTGCCCATGCCGTACCAGATGGATTCGGAGCATAGTCAAAGTTCATTTCGGTAAACCGCACCCTCCCCCGCAGAGAGTATACCTACCCACCTGGCACATGGTATACTCTCGCCGGAGGATGAGAGTATCTATGCGAGCCGTAGTCATCAATCGGTTGATTATCCTGTTTGCTGGGCTTGGCATGGTGATTGCCGGACTGCTGTGGGCATCGCATTCTACCGGTTATGCCCTGCCTTGCACAGGCACGGGGTGTGACGAGGTCGCCCGCTCGCCCTATGCCCGTTTTCTGGGGATTCCGACCGCTGCCTATGGCTTTTTCTACTTCGGACTGCTGTTGCTGCTGGCGTTGTCGCGCCTGCAGTATCCGGAGCAGTGGTCGCTCTATGCGCGGGGATTGGCGGCGCTCAGCACGCTGGGCATGCTGGCATTCGGGTATCTGACCTATTTGCAGCTCGTGAAGCTGGAACTGTACGCGAAGGGCAGCCCGTGCTGGTGGTGTTTAGCAGCGGCGGGTTCAAACCTGATTGTGTGGTTGCTGTCGCTGATCGGGTTGCGTGCCGCGCTGGCCGAAGCGGCGGGCTGGGGGCGTGAGCTGCTCAAGGCAACAATGATGACCCTGCTGCTAATCGTGGCGGGGTTCGCTTTCGGCGCATGGCAGTGGATCCGCGCCACCACCCCCACCCTCCGAGACGCGGATAGTCAAAAGCTGAAACTACTCTATCAGGACGGACAAGGCTGGCGCAAGGGCAACCCGAACGCTGCGCTCGTAATCGTGGAGTTCTCCGATTTCCAGTGCCCCGCCTGCAAGCAAGCCTTTGAGATTCTGGAAGAGCAATTCCTGCCAAAACATACCGACAAGGTGCTATTCATCTTCCGGCACTATCCGCTCACGAACCTCCACCCGATGGCGTGGATTGCCGCGTCCGCCGCCGAGGAGGCGGGGGCACAGGGCAAGTTCTGGGAAATGTACCACGCCCTATTCAAAAGTCAAGAGCAGATGACCCTCTCGACGATCGAGCAGCTGGCAAAAAATCTGGGACTGGATAGCCAGAAAGTACGCCTCGCGATGCAGAACGAGGACATCTACTTCAAAAAAATCTATCGCGACCTGAAGGAAGGCACCGCACTGGGGGTGAACTCCACGCCGACCTTTATCGTGGTGTTCAAGGGCAAGATGCGCACGGCACACGGGCTGGGCCCGCTCATCGCCGCGCTGAACGACCCCGAAATCCAAGCCTATCTGGGTGAACGGTTCGAGCCGAAAGTGCAGCGCAAATAGACGCCCCCACGCCCAAAAACGCCATGGCAACCCGATACACAGCTCCACGCGGCACCCAGGATATCCTGCCTGAGACAAGCCATCTGTGGCAATATGTCGAGAGCAAGTGGCGCGAGATTTGCCACCTCTACGGCTACCGCGAGATTCGCACGCCAATGTTCGAAGAGACGGAGCTGTTCATCCGCAGCATCGGCGAGGTGACCGATATCGTCTCCAAAGAGATGTACACTTTTGAAGATCGGGCAGGACGCAGTCTGACCCTCAAGCCGGAGGGCACCGCGCCTGTCGTGCGCGCCTATCTGGAGCACAATCTCCATGCGATTGGGGGCGTGGCGCGACTCTACTACATCACTCCTATCTTTCGCTATGAGCGTCCGCAAAAAGGGCGTTATCGTCAGGCACATCAACTGGGCGCGGAGATCCTGGGCGCGGCATCGCCCGTGGCGGATGCGGAGCTGCTGGCGATGGTGCTGCACTTCTTCCAGACACTGGGTCTGCCGACCGCAGCGAGCGTGGGGCAAGCACCTCTCGAACTCCACTTGAACACCATCGGCTGCCCCAAATGTCGCCCCGCTTATCGGGATGCGGTCCAGGCGTTCGGGCGCGAGCATCTCATACGCCTCTGCCCCGCCTGCCAGGAACGGGTCGAGCGCAACCCACTGCGCCTGCTGGACTGCAAAGTGCCCACCTGCCGGGCAGTGATGGAGCATGCCCCTACCATCGACCCCTACCTGTGCGATGAGTGTCGCGCCCATTTTGAGGGCTTGCTTGTCCTGCTCAAGCAGCTGGACCTGCCCTATGTGCGTGACCATCGGCTGGTGCGCGGCTTCGATTATTACACCCGCACCACTTTTGAGGTACTAACGCAGGGGCTGGGGGCACAAAACGCGCTGTGTGGGGGTGGGCGCTATGACGGATTGGTGGAGGAGTGTGGCGGGCCACCCACGCCGGCACTGGGCGTCGGCATCGGCATCGAGCGCACCCTGCTAATGCTGCAGGCACACAACGCGCCGCGGCCCGAGCCACCGAAGCCGCTCGTCTTCATCATTGCGATCGGCGACGAAGCACGCCCCATCGCCCTGCAACTGGCGCAGCAGCTGCGCCTCGCAGGGATCCCTACCGAGCTGGACCTGGAAGGACGCAGCCCCAAAGCCCAGATGCGCCTTGCCGACCGCAGCGGCGCACGCTACGCCCTCCTTCTGGGCGAGCAAGAACTAACGCAAGGCACGGTCACCCTGCGCAACCTGCACACGCGTGAACAGCGCACCCTCGCCCAGCAGGAGCTAATAGCCAGCCTGAAAGCCTGAAAAATCTAAAAAACTCCCTTTCCCCCTCTGGGGAGAGGGTTGGGGTGAGGGGCAAAAGGAGCCAGAGAAAAATCACCACTGAAAGTTCAGGTTGGCGTCCAGCGAGCGGGCGCGGTAACTGTACTGCTGATACTGCGGATCAAGGTTCAGTTGCTCGCGGAAGCGATAACTCAGCACAAAAGAGAGGTTGCGCGTGATGTGATACTCATAGCCGAAGTTGAATAGGGTGTCGCGCGACGCCAGATAGCCACGCAAATCGGTGCGCTGCCACTCGGCGAACAGGCTCTGATTTTGTGCGATCGCGTAGCTCGCGCGGAACGCCAGCCCCATCGGCTGCTGAGTGAACGCCCCCGGCGTGCCTCCAAACCCCTCGCCCAAAACGCTGTGCGTGGTCATCTGATAAAAATTCAGGTTAAATGTCCAGCGACGCAGCGGACCAATCTCTGCCGAGAGCGCGAGGTACTCATTTCGCGAGTTGCCCGACGCCGTGAGGAACTGGACATCCTGCCGAGACCATGTGGCGTTCAACGCGAGCCACTCAAAGGGCAAATAGCTGATGCCAACCGACAGCGCACGCTGTTCACTGTTGGTCTGAAAGTCGCCCGCCGCCCGCTGCACGCTTGCCTGCATATCGACCGAAACGGTTTCAAACGGCGTCCATCGAATGCTCAGGTCGTGCCCCTTGCCACGCACGCCGAAGTAAGTATAGCCACTAAAGTAGGGTGCGCCCGAGGAGAAGCCGTTGCCGTTATAGCCCACACCCCACGGGTTCTGAAAGCCGCTGCCAAAAGGCGGCTGGAACCCGCCGCCCGTCTGGCGCGTGCGCCCGAAAAAGTCCCTGCCCAGCGTGCCCGAATCGACATCGCTCCAACGGTAGTTAATCTCCAAGCGGTCCGTGGGACGCCACGACGCACTGAGGCTGAAATCACGCGCCCGTGAGGCGGTGCTTGTCTGACGAATGTCGCTGGTCGCCGCCGTGCCCTGGACCGTCAGACGCGCGTTCACTGTCCAATCCACACGCGCCCGCAGGCTCTGAATGCGATAGGTCTGCTCGGTCGGCGATCCCCCCGCCCCTGCAAAGCGTGAACGCGCCTCCGTGCGGTCATAGCCCAGCGTCAGGTTCACCTTCTTCCACACGCGCCCGATGCTGAGGGTGTCCATCGTCTGCTCATTGTGACTGCCCGGCGCCGTCGCACGATTCTGCGTGCGAGTGAGATTGATCGAGACGCCACTAACAGGAGAATGCGACAGGATGTAGGTTCGAACATCGGTGTCAGTAAAGCTCGCACGGAAGCCGCCGCCAAGCGAACTGAGTGAAGCCACCCGCGACTGGCTCCAGTTCACCTGAAACTGCGTCGCACTCCCCAGCTGATACGACAGGCTACTGCGATGCCCCGTTTCATTGCGACGGAAACCAACCGATTCAATCCCGATGAACTCGGCAGGAATGCGATAGTAACTGAGATTGAGTTTGGCACGCCCGAAATCGAGGCGGGCATCCCCAATATGAGCGATGCCTTCGAGCGTTGTGCCCAGCGTTTGGGCCCGACTGCGTGCCACATTCCACGCGAAACTGCCTATCCGACCAAGGGGCAAGCTCAGATCAATGCCCGCTACCTCACGGTCGCCCCCGATGGTGGAGCCGGGATCGGGTAGCGGAGTGTAGGTCACCTGCACAATCAAGTTCTGTGGGATAAAGCGCGTGAAGTAGAAGCGATAGGGCAAGACAGGGTCGAAGTAGTAATCATCTCCCTCTTTTTGCGGTACGCCCGCAACCAGCACCACCGGATGGGCGCTATCGCGCAAGGGCGGAAAATCGAGATCATAGGGCACGCTCGGCGCACCACGCCCGTAAAACTGCTCCGTGCGCGGGCGCAGCCCCAACCCACCCCGAGCCTTCTGGCTTAGCATGCTGAGGCCCAAATTGATGCCTCCGCCCAGCTGCGTCTCGAAACGCCAGCCATCCAGCCGACTGGGACGCGAGTTGTAAGCATAGGTCTCGTAGGTCACCACAATCGTGGAGGTGCGCGGAATAATCATCCCCTCGCGGAACTGTAAGATACCCGCGTAGTAGTCGATCGTGTAATCCTCGCCCCGCCGCTTCTCCACACCATCTACCTGCACCCGCTCGCTGCCGTCCACAATCTGACTGCCCTGCAGGTAGTAAGGGCCGGGGCTGTCGTTGCCCTGGATGGAAATAGTACGGGCGGCGGCTTTGGTCTCCGAGGTGATGTAGCGGAACGAGCTGCGCCCGAACTTCGCCGTGGCGATAGCGCCCTTCAGAGTACGATTGAACGCCACCAGCTGGTTCTGCCCGCCCAAAATGGCATTGATGTCGCCCCACTCCATCGTGAAGTTGGGCGATTCGTAGGTCCAGGTAATACGCGTGTCATACGGATTGCGAAACCGACTGTTGCTCCAGTGCCAGTCGAAGCTGATCAACCCGAACAGTTTATCCACGCGGACGCTCAGGTCGGTGTAGTCCGTGGTGCGCTGACCCCCCTGTCCATAGTAGTTCTGATCGCGGAACGAGGCGAAATCCCCCTCCACCTGGTTCAGATGGAACCCCATCGTCTTGCGTCCGCTGATGGTCACGCGCGTGCGAAGCTCCTGTTCAAAAGCGTCCCACGAGCGCAGGGCATTGCGCAGCGCATCCAGCGTGTCGCGCCGCTCGGCACGGCGCGCACGCCCCTGCTCACCTCGCTCCATCCGTGCAGAAGGCGGCGTTTTCCAACCGAAATAGTCAGCAACCTCCTTCGGCAGCTGAATCAAAGGCAGCGCGGGCTGCGTCCAGCCGCCAACAACGAACAACGCCAGCAGAAGTATTAACCCTGCTCGCCCGATGCCCCGTGATCGCTGCGTCCCGCAACACTTCCGTCCCATTACTCTGACTAATATTTTAGACGCTCACGAGGGCAGATCGGAATCGTCCGCTGCCCCTAATGGTGGGACGCAAGCACACCCCGACATCGGCAGGCTACCCCTTTTCGCTAACAGCTGCTGCCGAAGTTGAACAACACCGCAAGCAGGTCAGCGTCATCCACGACCCCGTTGCGGTTCACATCCTCGGGCATGTCGGAGCCGTTCTGACCAAAGGCAAACAGCACTTGCCACAGGTCACCATCGTCGATGCGTCCGTCGCCGTTCACATCCCCTGCACGCAGCACAAAATCAAGACGAGTGGTCTGCCCATAGGCGAAACCGAGATTACCCGCATGAGAACAGAGCATGCCCGGCGCATGGATCACGAGATTGTAGCTGCCGCGACGCACCTCAGGCAGACGATAGTGCCCGTCGGCTTCTGGTGCAACCGTGTAGGTCGCGACAAGTTGCCCATCAGAAGGGCGACGGAACTCAACGGTCAGGGTGAACCCTTGCGGTATCTGTGGCAAGCCAGCGAGTTGCACGGTGCCCTCCAGAGTGGGCACCTCCAACGCCAGCACCCAGAACCCGGTCTGAATATCGCCTGCCAGAATCCGGTCATCTCCCAGATAAGGATAGACCGACCAACAGCCATTATAGCCCGTGGCACCCGTGTTGGGTGAGGTGTCGAAGCTGGCGACCCACTCCAGTTGCTTGGTGTCGGGGTTAATCTCAAACACCTGCACGCCCGCCTCGTACCAAGAGACATAGACCCGATTGCCCTTAATAAAGGGCTGATGCGCACAGGTGGCGCGAGAGGTGGGCAGTGTGAAGCTGTCGCGCAGCACAATGTTCAGCCCGCCGCTGCCGTTTGGGATCGCCTCATAGAGCTTGATACCGCCCCCAGTGAACTCCTCTGCGGTGACAATGAAGCGCCCATCTGCGGATGGTACAGCCGAGTGGGTGGAACTGCCGGGCGCGGAACCCAGCAGACGAGGCGGCTCACTCGCCACATTGCTCACATCATAGACCCATACGCCACTATCCCACGCCGAAGCGTACAGGCGTCCATTGCGTGCATAAACCTCATGCACGAAGCTGGAACCAACATTCTGCACATGCCAAGTAGGGGTGGTGATGGTGCCAAACGGGGTGGCGTCAGGCGTGAGCCAGCGCAGGTCAATCACGGCAAACTCCGGACGGCGACTGTTCGCCAAATACAGAAAACGCGAATCGGGGTCGTAAGAGAGCGTATGCACCCGACGGAAATTGGGCACATTAATATTGCCCAGATAGCGCGGATGATAGGGATCGCGCACATCCGCCACAAAGGCACCATCGGAACCACTGACAACGGTCTCGTTGCCCGTGAACAACAACCCGTTGCTTGCCTGCACATCCTCCGGACCGGACTAGTCGCCCGGGGGTGGAATATAATAAATGGTTGCCAATGTGGGCGCGTCGGGATTCTGGATATCGAGAATCGTCACTTGCGCTGGTCCGCCCCAGCGCTGATAGTGTGCCCCAAACAGGAAATGTCCATCGCCCCACACATCGGCGCATAACACGGACGACTGCCAGCGCGCCCGCATATGCATATTGACAGGAGGCTCCTGCGCATCTCCTATGCCAAAGAGCGCCAGAGACATCGCCAATGCCCATCGTTTGTGTATTGTGCCCATAATGATCCTCCTGATTCGGATGGGGATAGGGGAGCGGTAGCCCCCTATCCGAACCCAACGAGGTGCTGTCCCTTCGAAACGGCTTTAGCAGCCTGTGCCGAAGTTGAACAACACCGCAAGCAGGTCAGCGTCATCCACCGCGCCGTCGGCGTTCACATCCTCCGGTATACAGCCCGTCTGACCGAACACGAACAGCACCGCCAGCAGGTCGGCATCGTCGATGCAGCCGTCGGCGTTAATGTCGCCCGCAGGCGCTGGCGCAAAAGCGTAGAGCGTCTGCGAATCCTCATTATCGCGCACCGCGGCAACATAAAGCGTGCCGTCCGCACCCACTGCAGGGGAAACATTCCCGAAGTAGTTATACGGCAGCTGGAACCGCCATAGCATAGTCGCGTTGGGACCGTTATCACGCACGGCGTAGAGGTAGGTGGTGGCAAAGTCGACCTGATCGGCAGCGTAGAAGATCCGCCCACAAGTCACCACAGGCCAGCCACTGAACTCGCCACTCCCGGCAGGCTTGAACTGCCAGCGGATGGTGCCATCGGGGCGAATCGCGGTAATACCACCACCAATCACACCATGCTGGTTCAGGTCTACATTCACCCGCTTGCCTGCCAGCGAACCGGTCAGCCCCACCAGCTGCAGCCCATTCACCACGGCATAGGTGTTCAGAAAATCGATCTCAACCGTGATGGAGATAGTGCCGCTGGCGTCGGGTGAGATGCCGCGATAGACCACATAGTTCTCACCCTCACGATAGCCCGTGAAGGGTCCCACGGGACCAGGTGTCACCGTCTGCGTCACACCGCCCACGGTGAACACCGCATTCTGGTCGTTCGCGATGGGGGTGAAAGAGTAGAGATAGAGATCGTAGGTGCCCGCAGGCACTTCAGTCAGCCGAATCTCGGCGGGTCCGTTGTAGCCGTGCGCACCCAGATAGTGGTAGTCACGCATCAGGTCATCGCCGTCGCTGGGTGGATAGGTGGACGCCTCCGCGAAGTCGATCACAGCAATGTCAATGGGGGTTGCTGAGTCGTCGTGGGCGCGCAAGTTCTGCAGCGTCCAGGGGCGCGGCAAGTCGTTGCTGCCCACCACCGAGTTCCAGAAGTCACCCGGCGCGCCCGTTGCTGCGGGACCCACCATAATCGGCGGCGGCACAACCACACGACCACCGCTATAGATCGTGCCGTCACCCCCGATCGCAGGATTCTGATACTGGTTCATCCCGTTGAACACATCGGAAAAGATTTGCCACAGGATTTGCCCGTCGGACGCCCGTAATGCAGTCAGCACCGGATTGCCCGCATCGGAAAATGAAGTGATGTACAGAGTCTGCCAGTCAAGGCTGGCGACCACGTTGCCCCACCAGTGATAGTTCAACCCGAGCGCGAGATCGCGCGACCATACCAGCTGCGCCGAAGCACCAGTATCCTCGATCACGACGGCGGAGCCAGTGGTCGAGTTGTTCACAAAGGCAATGCGCGTCCGCCCGGAGAGGGGGTCGGTCCATACGGGTCCCAGCGTCTGGAACGGCACGCCCGAAGGGAAGGGCGAGTTATAGACCCAGATGAGACTACCATCCGACGCATTAAGCGCCACAATCTTTGCCGGGTCAGAATTGTCGCGCACATAGAGACGCGTGCGATCCGGGCTGAGCAACACAATTCCGCGTCCGAAGTCGCTCCCTGTCAACCCCAGATCGCTGGCACGCTTGATCCAGACAGGCGCACCTGTGTTGATGTCCAACGCTGCGATAATCGATTGACCCGCCGGCTGAGAGGAGGAGCGACCGGTGGTATAAACGCGCCCTGCCTGCTCATCGACGGTCACGCCGCTGTAAGAGAAGTTGCCGAACCCAACCACAGTCGGATCGCTCACCCAGATGGTTGTACCTGTCGCCGCGTCGAGTTTCCAGACCTGTCCCTGGTGATTTGGTCCCCAGGTCTTGAAGTACATGTACTGCCCACCATGGCTGAAGGTAATGCTTCCGTGCGCAATACCGCGGGGAAGTTGCTTCTGCCACCGAATTTGGGGGGTGGCTGCACGCGTGGCAGGAGCGAGTCCACGCAGTCCCTCACCGTGCGGCGAAGTGTGCAGGACCTGTGCCCAGCCTGCACCGCTCATCAGCATAAGCCACACCGCTGCCGTGAAGTGTCTCATCGCTACACCTCCTCGTTGGTCTCTCTTCCCGCTCGATTTCGGGCGGGAAATCGCTCTTTTCACGCCAGATAGAAACCCAACCTTGATACCAAGATTTCTCTTAACGGCAGAAGTTCGCCACGGCCTGACGCATGGGGAGCGGGCAATCGGTGCCGCACCGCCCCAGCGTCGTTTCACCCCACTGCCACATATTGCCGATAGGCGTGGTGCCTTCACATCGGCGCGGCATGTAGGTCTGATCGGGACGAAACCATTTCGCATGTCCGTCGGCTAAGGTGTAGTTGCTGCCATTATTGTGCGCGATCAGGCTCGCCCAGAAGTTTGCGTCGAGGTCCTGGTCACGATCGGCTTCCGCGCAAACCCAACACTCGTCGGAGATTGCCCACCACCATTGCATATTGTTGGGCACCGGGGTTCCGTCCGGTGCACGGTGAAGCACCGTGCCCACGCCCACGCACTCGTTAAAAATGATCGTGCGGGCAGGCTCGTCGATCTCAGCTTCACGGCGCACCACGCCAGGACCAGCACGCGGATAAGGCGGATTGATCCAGGCAATCACATAGGCGTTCGCGGAGAAGTTGCGCACCCCGTAAACCCGATAGATTTGATCCGCCTGCGTGCGCCCAAGGTTGTACCAGCGTCGCAACACATCATAGGCAATGCCCTGGGTGGGACAACGATACATCTCCAAACTTTTCACATAGGGAAAGATTCGTTCCGCCCAGTTCGGCACCAGCCCAGTACCCTCCGCGGCGGGAGGGTAAACTTGATCGTAATCGGTCAAGTACATCATGACCGCTTGTCCTATCTGGCGTTGATGGGTGAGGCAAGCGGTCTGTTCCGCCTTCTTCCGTGCCTGTGCAAACACAGGGAACAGGATCGCCGCCAGCAACGCAATAATGGCGATCACCACCAGCAGCTCGATCAAAGTAAAACCTTTTTGACTCATCCAGCACCTCCTCAAGGGCACGAAGTGCGCTCACCCAAATGCACCGCCCATTTGAGTTTAGGCGGGTTGCAATCGAACAGGGTCTCGTCAGTTGTCTGCAGGATAGGTGTGCCGTTGGACTGGCGCGCGTAAAGCGTGTCCCCCCGAAACCATTTCGCGTGCCCATCGGCAAAGGAAACGATTGTGCCGTCCGTATGCCGGGTGGAGTAGCCTCCCGTTTTGTCCATCGGCAGCACGCGGGTGCGGTTTTCGAAACCGAAGGGCATCACCATATAGCCACCCAGCGGTTCGGGCGCAGTAAGGTCCTGCACGCTGTCCAGCACCAGAATCGCTGCCGATGGGCGCGTGACTTTGCTCAGCGAGACGATATAGTCCATCGAGGATTGATAGGGGAAGCCCCAGAACCAGTTCAAGCCATAAGCCAGGTTCAGCCGCTCCTGCCAGATAGCACCATAGGCGGCACGGGCTGCGGAGGGGCAGCGATAGACGCCCGTGTCCTTTACATAAGGTGCAATCATTGCGGTCCACAGCGGCGCCTCCGGGGAAACGGGTCGGAACGCCCACGCCACAACGGGCATCACCTGGTTGTAGTCGTTGGCATACATCAGGAAGGCTTTGGCAATCTGGTTGAGATTCGAGATACACGCGCTCTGACGCGCTTTTTCACGCACCCGTGCAAACACGGGGAACAGAATCGCCGCCAGAATAGCAATGATAGCGACCACCACCAGCAATTCGATCAAGGTGAAGCCACGCCTGCGCATGGTTCTGTACCCTACCTTACACAATTATACCTGATGTTGCTCATCCCTCCTTCACTGGAGCCTGCGCAAAGGGCAGCGTCTTCGCTGAACATTCCTAAGTTCTTTAGGCGGGAGAAAGCAGGCAAAGTTCTGCCCGTTTCGGCGCCGAGACAGGTAAAATCAGGTCGATGCGCCGCGTCTACCTGGACCACGCTGCGACCACGCCCTTAGACCCAGAGGTGAGGCGGGCGATGGAGCCGTTCCTCAAAGAAGTGTTCGGCAATCCGTCCAGCCTGCACCAGTGGGGACGACAAGCACGGCTCGCGATCGATGAGGCGCGAGAGACCGTCGCTCGGGCGCTCGGTTGTGATCCGGCAGAAATTTGCTTCACCTCTTCAGGCACCGAAGCGTGCAACCTCGCCCTCATCGGCACATCGCTCAAGGCGCCTGCCCACCGACGCCATCTGCTGGTCTCCGCCGTGGAACATCATGCCGTGTTGAACGCGGCGGAATGGCTTCAGCCCTTCGGGTATCAGGTGGAACAGCTCCCCGTGGACGGCTACGGTCAGGTAGACCCCGACGAGGTGCGCCGCCGCCTCCGACCCGATACATGGCTGGTCTCCGTCATGCACGCCAATAATGAGATCGGCACCCTGCAGCCGGTGGAAGCCATCAGCGCTCTCTGCCGCGAACTTGGGGTGCTTTTCCATGTGGACGCCGTGCAAACCTTCGGGCTACTCCCCGTGCAGGTGGAGCAAATCGGGTGTGATCTGCTCAGTGTATCGGCACACAAACTCTACGGGCCCAAGGGCGTCGGCGCGCTCTACATTCGGGCAGGCACGCCCCTGCAGCCTCTGATGGTGGGCGGAGGTCAGGAACGCGAGCGACGTGCGGGCACCGAAAATGTGGCAGGCATCGTCGGGTTTGCCAAGGCGGTAGCAATCGCCGAAGCACGCCGCGAGCAAGATGCACAAAGGCTTACCGCCATGCGCGACCGATTCATCGCGCAGGTGCTGGAGCACATTCCCGACACGATTTTGACAGGGCATCCCCAACAGCGGTTGCCCGGCAACGCCCACTTTCGCTTCATGGGCGTGCCCGCCGATAGCCTGCTGATTGCGCTGGATCGGAACGGCATCGCGGCAAGCAGCGGCGCGGCATGCAGCGCAGGCTCGCTGGAACCCTCCCATGTGCTGCTCGCGCTCGGCTGGAATGAGCACGCAGCCCAGCAGGGGATCCGCTTCACCCTCGGACGCCACACCACGCAAGAGGAACTGGACTATGTGGTGGCGGTGCTAACACAAGAGGTGGCGCGTATCCGAGCTACTCATTCACCCGTACGCCCCACAGCAAGCGGTCGCGCAACTTCTCAAAGAACTCCCCCTCGTTGAACACAAGCAGTCGGGCACGGAAGGGCGCGGCGGAAATGGCAACGGTCTGTCCCACAGTGAGCCACTGGTGACGGCGACCATCAGCGGTCATCAGCACCTGCACCTCCGGATCGCCAGTCGCCTCGCAGCCGATGCGGATGTCAATGCGCGCGGTGGGCGGCAGCACAAGTGGACGCGCCCCAAGCGTATGGGGTGAGATAGGGGTCAGAATGAGCGCCTCCGTTTCGGGATGCACCACAGGTGCGCCTGCCGAAAGCGCATACGCAGTAGAGCCAGTCGGCGTCGCCACCAGCGAGCCATCGGCGGGATAAGTGGTAAGCGGCAGCCCGTTTATATGGATGCTGAAATCGAGCATCGGGGAAGTTGGATGGCGCAGCAGCGCAACCTCGTTCAGCGCCCACGCAAGCCGCGTCTCACCCACCACACGCGCCTGCACCATCAATCGCTCCTGCAACACATAGTCACCTTGCTGCCATCGTGCAAGCGCCTCTTCCAGCGCTTCGGGTTCCACCTGAGCGATGAAACCAAATCGCCCTAAATGGACGCCCAGCACGGGTACACCAGCAGGGGCAGCAAGGTGCGCCCCCGTCAGCAGCGTACCGTCGCCCCCAAGAGTCACCACCAGCTCAATCTGCGGCTCAGGCAACTGCTCCCAGAGAGCAGCGGTGTGTTGATCGGCAAGCACCACCTCATGTCCACGAGCACGCAAAGAGCGAGCCGCCTGCTGGGCATGGCGCACCGCATCCGCTTTCCCCGCATTGTAGACCAGCAACACATGCGACATTTAGGCCTCCATCAGCACCGCAACGCCGGGCAGCTCGCGCCCCTCAAGAAACTCCAGCGACGCGCCACCACCCGTAGAAATATGCGTGATTCGGTCGGCAAAGCCGAACTGCTCCGCCGCAGCGGCCGTGTCGCCTCCACCCAGCACTGAAACTGCACCCGATTCGGCAACCGCTTGCAGCACGCCCCGCGTGCCCTCGGCAAAGGGTGCAAGCTCAAACATCCCTAGCGGGCCGTTCCATACAACGGTGCGTGCCGCCCGAATTACCTCGCCAAAACGCGCCACCGTTTGTGGACCAATATCCAGCCCCATCTGATCCGGGGGAATCTGGTCGACAGGTACAACCTGTGTCGGGGCATCGGCGCGTGGCTCCGGTGCGACCACCACATCCACAGGCAACATGATTTTCATGCCCGCATCCTGCAGCACCCGACGGGCAAAATCGATGTGCTCGCTGTCCAGCAAGGAGCGACCGATTTCATAGCCCTGCGCCTTCAAGAAAGTGAACGCCATCCCGCCCCCTATCAGTAGCCGGTCCACCTTCGGCAACAGGTTGCCAATCACGCCGATCTTATCCTGCACCTTCGCACCACCCAGAATCGCGACGAAGGGGCGTTCAGGATTGGTTAACACACTGCCCAGAAAGCGCAACTCTTTTTCCATAAGCAAGCCGGCAACGGCAGGCAGGTAATGGGCGACACCTTCCGTGGAGGCATGGGCGCGGTGGGCGGAGCCGAAAGCGTCGTTCACATAAATCTCACCCAGTCGCGCCAGTGCCTGAGCGAAAGCAGGGTCATTCGCCTCTTCCTCCGGATGAAAGCGCAGGTTTTCCAGCAAGACCACCTCGCCCGGCTTCAGCGCCTGCACCGCCTGCTCTACCGCCTCCCCAACGCAATCCTCAAGGAAGCGTACGGGACGCCGGAGCAGCACGCTCAACCGTTCCGCCACAGGACGCAGCGAATATTGCGGGTCGCGCTTGCCTTTCGGACGCCCTAAATGAGACATCAGGATCACGCTGGCACCACGATCCAGTAGATATTGAATCGTCGGCAGCGATTCACGAATGCGCCGATCATCGGTAATCTGCCCGTTCTGAATAGGCACATTGAAATCGACGCGCACCAGCACCCGCTTGCCCTGCACCTCAATATCGCGTATCGTCTTTTTCATCGACTTGCCTCCCGCTCAGCCGCATAAAGCCCACGAATATAACGGATTTGTCCTGCATGATAAAAATCGTGTTCCGCCAACATCAAGAAGAGATCGCCTGTGGGCATACGCCCTCCGCCCCAGTAGGGGCGTTCGATGGACAGATCATCGTCACTGAGCGGCGCAAGCGCATCCAGCACCGTCTCATGCCCTTCCTGAGCAATGTGCAGCGCAGCACTCAAGTCGCCTCCCATCGCCTTGAAGCGATGTTCCATCGCCGTCCAATCGAGCGCGCCCTCACCGAAGGCGGTCGCGATCTGCACCATCTTGTCCGCACCGAGATGAAAAATGATTTTCAGGATGGAGCCATCCGCCCAGCGGAAGCCTTTATACCCTGTGGGTGGCGTCCAGAGCGCCTCTTCGGGCGTCATGTCACGGACGGCAGACCGGAAGCTGTGCCAGCGACTGCCCTCGTAAGCCTGAATGAGCAACTCCCTTAGAAAGTTAACGCGCGTTTTCATCGTTCACGATTGTACCCCGTCATGCGAAGGGAATGCCATCCTTTTGGGCAGCAAGCAACAAGTGCTCGCGCAGCGCGTCCTGCACCGCAGGACCCTGTCGATTCGCAGCACGCCCCTCAACGCGGAACAGATAGCGTGCGCGTTCAAGCGAAGCGGGTCCCTGAACGGTCAGTGGGGAGCGCAATGCCGAGTGCTTAAAGGTTTCCACCGCCTGCCGAAGCCACTCGCGCGCGGCGGGCAGCTCCATCGTGCTGGCGATGCCCACCTCCAGGGTGATCCGTTCTTCCCCACGACTGTGGTTAATCACGCGATTAATGTCGCCATTCGCAATCGTGACCAGTCGCCCCTCATCATCGCGCAGGCGCGTGATACGCATCCCCATCGTCTCCACCGTGCCGCTAATGCCATCCACTGTGACATACTCGCCCACCGCGAACTGGTCTTCCAGCAGGATAAAGAAGCCGTTGATGAGATCGCGCACGAGCCTTTGTGCCCCGAAGCTAATCGCCAAGCCCGTAATGCCTGCCGTCGCCAGCACAGGCCCCAGATTCACTCCGAACACGCCAAGAATAGTGAGCAGACCCACAAACAGCAGGGTGTAGTTCAAGATGCTCACCAACAGCGTGGCAAGGGTCTGAATCTGGGCGGCGCGACGTTCGGATACAAGGCGTCGTCGCAAAGTGTTCAGCGCCGCATAAATCGCACGCACCCCCAGCCAGCGTACGACCAACACGATCACAAGCACAAGCGCGATCTTCAGCCCGCCTGTGAGCACCGTATCCGACCAGCGCTCCCACAACTTGATCAGCCAGCCCATCACTCACAACCAATTATACTCGCCGTGCTACAATATATCTTTGCGATGGCGACGGAAGTTTATCGGGAAGGGGCGGTGGAGTTCCTGCTGCCTGTGAGCGAGCGCGTGTTCTACAATCCGCGCGCGCGCCTGGGGCGCGATCTGGGCGTGCTGGCAATGCGCGTCGAGGCGGAACGGCTCGAACGGCCGCTGGAGGTGCTGGAGCTGATGGCAGGGCTGGGCTTGCGCACGCGCCGCTACCTGACGGAAGCGCCCGTCGCGCATATCTTAGCCAACGATGCCAACTATGACGCCTTTGCCTACCTGCAGCAAACCCTCGCGGAGGAGCCGCGCGTGGAGCTGCAAAATGAGCTGGCACAACGACTGCTCGCCCGCCTCTACCTGGAGGACAGACGGTTCGACTGGGTGGACTTAGACCCGTTCGGCTCGCCGGCACCGTTCGTGCCCTGGACAACAGGGGTCATTCGCTGGGAGGGACTGCTCTATGTCACGGCGACCGATGCGCCCGTGCTATGTGGAGCACAACGCGGGGAGGCGCTCAAGTCGTATGATGCCGTATCAGCATTAGGACGCGAGTGTCACGAGTTCGGACTGCGTATTCTCGTTGGTTTCCTGCAGCGGCGACTGGTGCAAGCGAACATGCACGGCATTCCCCTGTTCAGCTTGTTCGATGGCTACTGCTGGCGCGTGCTGATGCGGGTGTTCAAGGGTACGCGCGGCTTCAACGCGGAGCACCTGGGCTTTATTGCGCAGCTACCCGATGGCGAATATCGCGCCACCCACGCGGGCATCCCTGCACCCTTGGTGCAGGAGTACAACCCAGCGCAAACGGTGCGCTGGATCGGACCGCTCTGGCTGGGACCGCTGCACGACCATGCGTTCCTCGGTGCAATGTTCCGCGCCGCCCACGAGCCCTATTTTGCAGAGGCACGCCGATTCATCACAAAACTCAATCGCGAGCTGGATGAGCTGCCTATCGTCTACAACCTCTCTGGATTGGCAGACAAGTTAGACCGTTCGGTGCCGCCCACGCGCGAAGCAATCAAGTTTCTGCGTGAACGGGGCTATCGCGCCTCCACCGTGCACCATGCGGGCAACGCCATCCGCACCGACGCGCCCCTCGCCACGATTCTGCAATTGTGGGGGTAGAATTAAACTAGCCATGTCCCGATCAACCGAGGGAGCAACCCAGATTACTTACAAGGGTGTGCAAATCGAGGTGCTACAGGCGGACATCACCGAGCAGCCAATAGATGCCATTGTGAACGCCGCCAACAGCGAACTGATTCTGGGCGGGGGTGTGGCGGGGGCTATCGCGCGCAAGGGCGGTCCCACCATCCAGGAGGAGTGCAACCGCCACGGACCCATCCGCGTCGGGGAAGCGGCAATCACCAGCGCTGGCAACCTGCCCGCAAAGTATGTCATCCATGCCGCCAGCATGTCCTTAGGCGGCAAAGCGACGGCGGAAAGCATCCGCAGCAGTGTAGCCCACGCACTTCGCCTCGCCGAAACGCATGGAGTGCGTTCAATCGCACTGCCAGCCGTCGGCATGGGCATCGCTGGCTTCCCATTGCACGAGGGCGCACGCATCCTGATGGAAACGCTCAAGGCGCATCTAAATGGCGGCAGCGGGCTGCAGCAGGTGCGCTTCTGCCTCTTCGACCAGCAAGCGGTGCAAGCGTTCCAGCAAGCGCTGCAGGAGGTGTTCGGTGGCGATTGACCGCCCGCACCTGTCTATCGTGATCCCCGCCTATAACGAGGAGGCGCGTATCGCCCACACCCTGCAGCGCGTGGTGGATTACTTCGACGCGCGGGGTGAACCCTACGAAGTGCTGGTGGTCAGCGACGGCAGCACCGACCGTACCGAAACGCTCGTGCAACAGTTCGCTCGCGAGCACCCGCAGGTGAAGCTGCTTGCCTATCAGCCCAATCGGGGCAAAGGGCACGCCGTACGCTATGGCATTCTGCGGGCGCAAGGCGAACAGGTGCTCTTCAGTGATGCCGACCTCGCCACTCCCATCGAAGAGTACGAAAAGCTGCTCCCTGCGCTGGAACAGGGTTATGAAATAGCGATTGGCTCGCGCCCACTACGCGAATCGCAGCTGATTGTGCGCCAGCCATTCTATCGCGAGTGGGCAGGGCGTGCCTTCAACAAACTGGTTCAGCTGCTGGCAGTGCCAGGCATTCATGACACACAGTGCGGCTTCAAGCTCTTTACGGGCGAGGCGGCGCATGCCATCTTCTCGCTTTGCCGCTTGAACGGCTTCAGCTTTGACTTTGAAGCGCTCTACTATGCGCGTCAGCTGGGCTACCGCATTGCCGAAGTGCCTATCCGCTGGATGCATCAGCCCGGTTCAAAGGTCAAGCTGCTGCGCGATGGGCTGCGGATGGTGCGCGATCTGCTCTGGCTGCGGTTGACCGCCCCGTGGCGCCTCGCGCTGGTGCGGATGAAAAGCGATGCTGAACGGGGCGAAGCTAAGCGCAGGCTATAATGGGCGCGTCGCCCTGCACGACTTCTCGCTGCAGCTCGCGCCCGGCGAGGTGGTCGCCCTCATCGGCCCCAACGGCAGCGGCAAAACAACTGCCCTGCGCGTGCTGGCGCGTGTGCTGCCCCCCTTCACAGGCTCACTGACGCTAAATGGGCGCCCCTACGAGAGTTTCACTGCTGCCGAGTTCGCCCGTCTGGTCGCCTACGCCCCATCGATTAACCTGCCCGAAATGGGCTTCCGTGTGGAGGAACTGGTGCTGATGGGACGCTACCCCCATCAGCGGGGCTTCTGGGGCATCACAGAGGCAGATCGGCAGGCGGCACGCGAAGCGATGGAAGCGCTGAACCTATGGGCATTGCGTGAGCGGCTCATCAGTCAGCTCTCCCTCGGCGAGCGGCAGCGGGTGAACCTCGCGCGTGTGCTGGCACAATCGGCATCCTACCTGCTGCTGGACGAGCCAACCGCCCATCTGGACCTGCGCCATCAGGTGCATCTGCTTGCCCGCCTGCGCCAGTGGTGCGACGCACGGCAGATGGCAATGCTGATGGTGCTACACGACTTGAACCTGGCATCGGAGTATGCCGACCGGTTGATCCTGCTGAGCGCGGGGCGCATCCTCACTCAGGGCACTCCCGCGGAAGTGCTCACGCCTGACCATCTGGAGGCGGTCTACCACCTCCCTGCTCTGGTGCGCCCCCATCCGCTGACGGGTCGCCCGATCGTGTTCGTCCTGGAACCAGAGCGGCGCCCACCCCATGACCCGAACGCGCCCACGCTCTTTCTGATTGCAGGCGGCGGCTCCGGAGCGGCACTCTACTACCCGCTTCTGGAGCAGGGCTGGCGGCTGCGCGTAGGCATTATCAATCTGCTGGATACCGACGAGGAAGCAGCGCGTGCACTGAACATAGAGAGGGTGAGCGAGCAGCCCTTCTCCCCCATCTCGGAAAGCGCGTATCAGCGGGCGCGCCAGCTGATGCTCGATTCGCGGGTGGTGGTGCTGACCGATGTGCCGTTCGGATGGGGCAACCTGCGCAATTTACAGCTCGCCTTAGAGGCACAGCAGGCAGGTATCCCCGTCTATGCCCTCGCCACCCGCCCGATCGAGGAGCGCGACTTCACCGACGGCGAGGCGACCCGCCTCTGGAACGCGCTGCAAGCGGCAGGTGCCTCCTTCTTCCCCGACCAGCCCAGCCTACTCAACGCGCTCCAAACCCTCACCGACTAAACTCCCTCTCCCCGCGGGAGAGAGGGTTGGGATGAGGGGGCAACATTTGCCCGAACAGGGTACAATAGAGACATCGGGAGAGAAGCAATGACAGAGGTGCGTTCGATTCTGGCGACGGACTGCGGCAGTACGACCACCAAAGCGATTTTGATCGAAAAGCAAAGCGCGGAATATCGGCTCATCACGCGCGGTGAAGCGCCCACCACCGTCGAGGCGCCTTTCGACGATGTGACCATCGGCGTGCTCAACGCCACACGCGAGGTAGAGGACCTCACTGGGCGCAAACTCATCGAGGACGGCAAGATTCTGACCCCGCAACGCAACGAAAAGGAAGGCGTTGACCTCTATCTGTCCACCTCCAGTGCAGGCGGTGGACTGCAGATGATGGTGATGGGGGTGGTGCGTCAAATGTCTGCCGAGAGCGCGCAGCGCGCCGCGCTGGGCGCAGGCGCAATTATCATGGATGTCATCGCCATCGACGACGGGCGCAAAGATTATCAAAAAATCCAGCGCCTGCGCGAGCTGCGCCCCGATATCGTGCTCCTCTCAGGCGGTACCGATGGAGGCACCGTAACGCACCTGGTGGAACTGGCAGAGCTGCTTATTGCGGCGGACCCGCGCCCCCGCTTCGGCACGATGAAGCTACCCGTTATCTTCGCAGGCAACAAGGACGCCCGCGAGGAGATTCAACGCCTCCTGAACGAGCGGTTCGACCTGCGCATCGTGGATAACCTGCGCCCCACCCTCGACCGTGAGAATCTCGGACCCGCCCGCGAAGCCATCCACGAACTCTTTCTGGAACATGTGATGCAACAGGCGCCCGGCTATTCCAAGCTGATGAGCTGGACCTCCGCCGACATTATGTCCACGCCAAACGCCGTCGGCAAAATCATGGTCACCATCGCCGAGCAGCGCGGCATCAACATCCTGGGTGTCGATATTGGCGGCGCGACGACCGATGTGTTCTCGGTGTTCGACGGCAACTACACCCGCACGGTCAGCGCGAATCTGGGCATGAGCTACTCCATCTGTAATGTGATGCTGGAGGCGGGTCTGGCAAACATTCGGCGCTGGCTCCCCTTCGAACTGGACGATTACGAGATTCGCAACCGTCTATGCAACAAAATGATTCGCCCGACCACGATCCCGCAGACCTATCATGACCTGCTGTTGGAGCAGGCGGTGGCGCGCGAGGCGTTACGACTGGCATTCATCCACCACAAGCAGCTGGCGCGCGGGCTGAAAGGCGTGCAGCAACAGCGCACCATCGGCGAGGCGCTGGAGCAGGTGGAGACCGGACGCACCCTGGTCGATATGATGAGGCTCGATATGATCGTGGGCAGTGGCGGCGTGCTGAGCCATGCGCCCCGCCGTGCACAGTCCGCCCTGATGATGATGGACGCCTATCAGCCCGAAGGTGTGACGATGCTGGCAGTCGACTCGATCTTTATGATGCCCCAACTGGGCGTGCTGTCGACCGTGCATCCAGAAGCCGCCGCGCAGGTCTTCGACCGCGACTGCCTCATTCGGCTGGGTTCCTGCATCGCCCCCGTAGGACAGGGCAGGGAGGGCGAGCCATGCCTGACCATCGAATATAACGGAAAGAGTGAAACATTCCGGGTTGGCGAAATTCGCGTACTGCCGATGGGGGTCGGTGAGACAATGGACGCAGTGCTGAAGCCCGCACGCGGCTTCGATGTGGGGGCAGGCAGAGGACGCGACCGAGAAGCCCAGCTCGAAGGAGGCGTAGTCGGCATTATTGTGGACGCAAGAGGGCGCCCCCTCCAACTGCCAAGCGACGATGCCCTGCGACGCCGTAAGCTCATCGAGTGGCTCACCGCGCTCGGCCTGCCAGAACCATGAGCAAGATGGTATAATTCCGTCGATGAGTATAGAAATCCGTACCGTCGAGGATCTGGTGCGGGTGCTTAAGGAGCACCCCGAATGGCGCGAGCGTGTGCTGGAGGCACTGCTAAAAGCCGAATTCCTGCAGATCCCGTCGCGCCTGGACCGCATCGAAGCGGTGCTGGAACGACTCGTCGAAAGCCACGAACGCCTCTGGGAGAGCCATCAGCAGCTGTGGCAAAGCCACCTCCAGCTGGTGGAAAGCCACCAGCAGCTGCAGGCAAGCCATCAGCAGCTGGTGGAAGAGGTGCGTGAGCTGCGCCATATTGTCGAAAAACTGGTGGACTGGGTGCAGCGCATCGAGACCGATGTCGGCAAAATGAAAGGCAGGCTGCTGGAGCTGGACTACCTGCACCGTGCGCCAGCCCGCTTTGGCTACTATGTGCGCCGTCCGCGTGTGATCAACCTGGGTGAATTTCTGGAGGATTTGCGCGAGCAGGGACACGAGTTCACCCAGGAGGAATGGACGCAGCTGGCAATGCTCGATGTGCTGCTGCAAGCCCAGCATCCCCACACTCGCGAACCCATCTATCTGGCGGTGGAGGTTTCATGGATACTTTTCCCCCATAATGTGCAGCGCGCGCTTCAACGAGCCGAGATGCTGCGAGCGCGTGGGGTGAACGCCTACGCGGCCGTCGCAGGGGAAGGCTTCGTGCCCGAAGCACACGAACTGGCAATCCAGCATAAGGTGCTGATGATTACCGACGGGCTGATGTTCAGCGACACGAACCCGTTCCGTGCCCCTGTTTAACGCCGCACTTTGCCAATCAGCATAAACAGGTTATGCATTAAAGCGGGCGCCTGCGGCATTTCCAGCAAGCGAAACCAGACATAGGCGACCTGTGCCCCCTTCAACTCACCCATGCGATAGCGAATCAGGGCAGCCCCTTCACCCCAGCGATGCCCCTCTGAATCGATCAGCGTGATAAGCGGCAGATATTCGTCCGTTGGCTCCAGCCCCTGCTTGAGCATCGGTCGCCAGCGCAGGTCGCCACCTTCAGGGAAAGGCAGGCGTGCCGGCATATCGGGCAAACGGCGCGTGTCGCACCGAAACAGGAACCGGCAACCCACAGGAGGTCGTTCGAAGCCCGTCTGCCCCGCTACAGGGGTTGGACTGCTGCCGGCAATCGGTAAGCCGAACAGAACGGCGCGCTGCACCGCGCGCTCGCCCTCGTAATAGAAAGGAAACGGCTCCGATGGCAGCACAATCAGCGTCCCACCCATCTTGAGATAGCTGCGCAGAGCACGGTCAAAATCACCCGCCTCACGCACCGTCGCCCGATACCGTTCACCACCCAGATAGACCAGCGCGGCATAACGAGCAGGCGTCAGTTCGCCCGGCTGCACCGTTTGCTCATGGGTCAGTGAGACCACCTCCAGCCCCGAATCGAGCAGCCAGAACAGAGCTTCCGAAACGCCCTCCGGCAGGATACCGATGCGTTTGCCCCGCCAAAGCTGCCGCAGCGCATCCATCTTCTCGCCGGTAAGGGTGGTGAGCGGTGTTGCCATGCGCGGACGCTCAGGCAAACGGCGGAAACGCGGCACATACTTGGCAGTTAACCTTAGATAGAGATCCCCATGCTCCTCTGACGGCTCTATCTCACTCCCTTCATGCCATTCGTTGAAGCTGGTGATCAGCACCCAATCGGGATTCAGCGCCAGCACAGCCTCCCACTGGCGACGGTACGATTCACCACCGAACCGTTCGGTACGGATGCCCGGCGTGCAGATTTTGGTGTCGTCATAGCCCGGGATAATCGTGGCGCAGCCGATACGCCCAAACTGTCCCGCAATCTGCAACGGCTCGCGATAAATCCGCTCCACTTCACCCTGGATCGCTTCGATCGGCTTGCCTTGCAGGCGGTCGCAGAGGTTGTAGGTGTGAATCCCATCGAAGAGACGCACCACCACTTTGCTGAGCTGGTCCGCGATGGCGCAGACACCCGCTTTATGCTCCTTGTTGACCCGTTCCAGTACCTGTGCCCACTGGGTCAGGCTTAACTGCCCCAGCGCACGCCCGTAAACAAAAAGGACAGGCTTGCCATCCACCTTGAGCCATGCCGGGTGCGCACTGTACTGACGCAGCAGGTAGAGCCAGTCCTGCACACACGCTTCGGGATTGCCCGGCACAGGCACCCTCTCATAGTAGATAGTGACTTGCAGGTTGTGCTGATGGGCGATATCCAGCAACAAGGGCATGCCTCTATCGTGAAAATCACCGCGCTCCCACCAGCTGACGATAAAACCATCTATCTCCGCCTCTCGCGCCCACTGGCAGTGCTGACGCACAACCTGCGCGTCATGCGAGTCATACGCGCCCAGCGTGGGATAATGAGTGCTGTTGGCAATCTGCTTGCGTTGCGGGTCAACCTGCTCCCAGTGAACCCATCGTCCAGAGGTTTGCGGGTTGCCGTACCAGCCGTAGTAGAACGCCAGCACCTTGCGCGGAAGACGCTTATATCGTATCGCCGCCCGTGCTCGCAACGCGGTCAGCCAATCGGAGGCGTTGGTGTTCATCCTTTGAACATCTCCGGTGTGAAGTATTGTTTGGTCCCGCTGGCAATGGCTTGCTCCGCCAGCAGCACGGAAACAAGCGCAGGAATGGCTTGCTCAAAGGTGCAGCGAGGCGTCTTATTTGTGCGCACACACTGGCAGAAATGTTCCAGCTCCAGATAGTAGGCGTTGCGGTTCGCTCCGTAGCTCAATTGTTCACCAGATGTCTGGGCACGGCGGGTGGGACGTGCTTGCAGCGTGATGGCGGTGCGCCCGCCCACCTGCATCGTGCTGGCATCATCCTCCCACTCCAGTTTGCCCGCACGCGGCTCGCGAAAGAGCAGCCCCTTGTTCTCCTCCGTCAGCACGAGCGTGCCCTTATCGCCCATAAACCACTCCCCATAGCCATCGTAGGCGTTCGCCATGATGCTGGTGTAGACCACCTTGACCCCGTTCGGGTACTCATAAATCAGCTCGACATTATCGTACACTTCGCGCCCATCTTGCCAGTAATCGATCCCACCACTACCCATAACCGAGAGGGGATAGCTACCCAGCAGCCAGTTAATCACATCGAGCTGGTGGCTGGCAAGCTCAGTCAACAGCCCATGCGAATACTCTTTATAGAGCCGCCAATTGAGCAGTCGCTCGAACTTCGGGTCGGGCACGGGGCGCCGCCAGTTGCCGTTGCGGTGCCACAGGGCACGCACATGAGTGATGCGTCCGATAGCCCCCTCCTGAATCAGCCGATACGCCTGCTCATAGATCGGATTATAGCGGCGCTGATGCCCAATCTGCAGGATGCGTCGGGTCTCGCGTGCCGTGCGTGCCATCGCCCGCGCCTCCTGCAGAGAATAGGCGATCGCCTTCTCGCAGAAGACATGCTTGCCCGCCTGCATCGCGTCGATACTCATGGGGGCATGCAGATGCAGGGGCGTCGCAATGACTACCGCTTCGATATCCTTGCGGTCGAGCAGAGCGCGGTAGTCACGATAAGGCTGCACTTTGTCGCCCGCTATTTCCATCGCGCCGATGCGGTGCGGCGTATAGACATCACACAGTGCAACCACCTCGGCATTCGGCAGGCTCATCAGCTGGCGCAGCAGGTTCTGTCCCTGGGCGCCAGTGCCGATGACACCAAGGCGTACTTTCTCCTGCTGGTTGGCGCGGGCGGTGAGGATGCCAAAGCTGAACGCCGCCGCGCCCAGCGCAGCCTGCCTTAAAAACTCGCGCCGCGTAAGCTCCGTTGTTTTCATGGCAGCCATTGTCGCAGATAGTCCGCGTAGCGATAAAGAGCACTGCGTGTGCGCTCAATGCGCCCAATCAGGTCGCCCGTATCGGCACGGATGAGCTGCTCCAGCGTTTCAAAGCAGAACAGCGCTTCGAAGGCGTCGGTCGGCTTGCCCCGCGTGCGCAGCCCGATCGCCTCATCGCTGGGATCACAGTTCAAATGCGCAATCAGATAGGGGCGTAAGTGCGGATAGGCACACTGGAGCCAAGCACGCAGCGCCGCATATTGCGGCTCAAAGGGTTCCGCCGTTTCGCAGAAGGCCGCGTCACAGATAATCTCCACCAGTTGCTCGTAACGCTCGTAGAACTCGGCAAGCAGCGTGCGCTGCTCCTCGACAGGCAGGGCAAGGGTCTGCCCGCGCCATTGCCGAACCTGCTCACGCACGGTAGCAGGCAGCGCACGCAAAGTTGCCAGTACCTCGCGAGTATGCCGCCACACACGTACAGGCAACATGGCAACCGTGTGCGTCAAGCGTCGTGTGAAACCCTGCGCAAGAGTTCGCGCCCAGTTCTCAATCCCCATTCCTTATGTCTCCGTGCCTTTTGAGTGCTCCGAGCTATTGGACGAATCGGGCTGCTCGGACATTTTTGCCAGAAAATTGACTTTCAGGTCGCGAATCTGCCGCTGCAACTCGCGCATCACCGATTCTTCGACAAAGGGACGCAGATGTCCTGCCAGGAAATCGGCGCAATCGATGGCAATTTTCGCCTGTCGCAAATCGGTGCGGAGCTGATGCGTGATTGGATCGGGCACCAGCCCCATCATCTGCCATGCCGCCGCAATATAGAGATGCAGCGTGTATTGTAGCAGCATGGGCACATCGGTGCCCTGCATCGCCTGCTCAGCCGGCTGCTCCGGGGCTTTCTGCGATTCGTCCATCGCCAACCTCCGAAAACACAGCTCAGCGCGTGTTGCGTGTATCAGCAGGGGGCGTTCTGCGCCGCGCCGGCGGATGAATCCTCGCCTGCCCCGCGATACGCCTTCCAAACCCCAGTCTATTATACCACCGATTACGATACGCGACAGACAAGCGTCAGAAAGTTTCTTAAGAGGCTTAAACCGACCGTGCTGCTCTTTTCAGGGTGGAACTGAACCGCAAACAGATTGCCCCGCCACACGGCGCACGGAAAGCGAACACCATACTCGCACCACGCCGCGATCAGACTCGGTTCAGCTGGCTCCGCATAGAACGAATGCACGAAGTAGACAAATGACGGGGTGGGCAACCCCTGCCAGAGTGGACATTCGGGCACGGGCAGAAGCGCGCTCCAGCCGATATGGGGCACTGGCAGCGCGAAGCTCTCATGGGAATGGAAACCAACCACGCGCCCCTTGAGTATGCCCAGCCCCGCGACACCAGGCGACTCCGCGCTCGATTCGAAAAGCAGCTGCAACCCCAAGCAGATGCCTAAAAAGGGCTTGCCCCGTTCGATCACCGCACGGATGGGGGCGACCAGCCCTGCCTCATGGAGCCTTGCCATCGCCGCACCAAACGCGCCCACGCCAGGCAACACAACCGCATCAGCAGCACGCACCGTGTCAGGGTCCGCCGTAATCTGCGCCGACGCGCCCAGCGCTTCAAACGCCTTCTGCACACTGCGCAGATTGCCCATGCCGTAATCAACAATAGCAATCATGACTAAGCATAAATTATTACACAAATGTATCGCCTGCCTCAGAGAGTGCAGTATACTCTTTCCGCCACCAAGCAGGCAATAGAGGTACTTTTGCCAACATTGTTCTCGTCAGATGCGGTGTAAAATCGCGATAAAGCGTATAAAGGTACTCCTGTATTTTTTCGCTGTTCAGATATGCCTCCAGGGCATGCCAGCCTACTCGGATGCCTTCCCGCGGCACAAGATGATACTCCTCGCGCCACGGGTAGCAACGCCAATCCATCGCACAGATCAGTCGCGTTCCCTTTGTATGCCCCACCACAAGGTGGGGCATTCCGTAAAACACCCGCAGACGAGATGCATCCTCACGCCTCATCCACCAACCGCTATAGCAGGTCTCATAATCAATCTGTCCAGCCGAAAGGTTCCGACCCGTCAACACCGGCACATCACTATCCAACGGCTCCGTGCGAACCAGCTCCAACCTGCGGAATTCTGGGCTACGCGCCGCAAAGTGAATGTGAAACAGATTCCCAAGCGGCGTTCCAGAATGCTCAAACGCCTGCGTCTCATCCGTCTCGAACCGTATCCAATCGCCTGCCCATTCAGACCGCACTACCTCAGGCGAGAATGAACGGCAACGCATGCGTTGCCCAAGCCAGTTTCGCCACTTGCCATTAGAAAGATCATAAAACCGTAGCCCGCGTTCACCAAGCGTGAAACGCAGAACAACCGCCGACACATTCACTTTCGGGAACACTCTCCCCAAATAGAACACATCCAGTCCACCACGCTCCGCCAGAAAACGACGCAACAAAACAAAATCGTCCAACACCATCCATGTGGTGGGCACAATAAAGATAAGCTTCCCGTACGGTCTCAGCAACCGTACCGCCTTCTCAATAAACGCACCGTAAATGTTATATTTGCCACGCCATGTGATTGTGCGCCGTTTATACTCTGCTTTACGCTCTTTCAAAAAATGGATCGGATAGTGTGAAGCGTCACCAACAATCCCATAAGGAGGATTGCCTATCACCAGATCAAAACGGTCATCTGTTTCCCAAAGCAGGAAGTCTGCATGGATGAGACGAATAACATCTCTTGTGCAGGCTTTCGCCTGCTGAAGCATGTCCGCATTGATCTCCACGCCAGTGAGAGAATGCGTATTACTGTACATCCTCATAAAAGCAGTCAGAAAACGCGCATCGCCGCAAGCAGGTTCTAAAACAGCAATTGGTGAGCTTTGAGGTGCAGCGAGCGAGACCATAAACTCAACCAACTCCTGCGGCGTCTCGATGAAACCCAACGCGCGTTGCGACTCGTACTCTGAGAGCGATTCGCAATCATCTCTTCCGTACTCGGAATAGGCAGCTGGCTCGCTAAAAGCGAGCGCAAGCCGGCTTCTTGATGATGAGCTAAACATTCGATACCGCGTCATACGGACCCTATCATACCTCATAACTCACTCGGCGGCTCCTCGTTTGCGCCCTCCACGAAGCCCTTGGTGGAGGGAATATCACTCTGGCGCGGATGGTAGCGAGTCGCCATCTCCAGCGCTTTGGCGAACGCCTTGAAAATCGCTTCAATCGCGTGATGGTCATTCGCAGCATTCAGCAGGCGAATATGCACAGTGGCGCCTGCATGGGTGGCGAAAGCACGGAAAAACTCAGCGGTGAGTTCGGTGGGGAAGTTGCCCACCAACTCGCGCCTAAAACTTGCCTCAAACTGCAACAGGGGGCGCCCACTCAAATCGATGGCGACCATCACCAGCGCCTCGTCCATCGGCACAATAGCCCAACCGAACCGATTAACACCGCGCAGATCACCAAGTGCCTGTTGCACCGCTTTGCCCAAACAGATACCCACATCCTCCACTACATGATGCTCATCCACATGCAGGTCACCATGCGCGTCGATAACCAGATCGATCAGCCCATGGCGCGCGACCTGCGCCAGCATGTGGTCGAAGAAGCCGATGCCGGTGCCGATCTGAGCCTTGCCACTGCCATCCAGATCGACGGAGGCATAAACGCGCGTCTCGCTGCTCTCGCGCTCATACATGCCAAATCGCGAACCCGCTGGTTTCATCAATGTGCCTCCTTCGTGTTTTCCAGGCGTACTCGCACGCCCCATGCGTGCCCGTCGAAGCCCTCCTCCTGCGCCAGCGTGAGGATCGCGTCGCTCAAAGCACGCAGCGATTCACCGCTGAAGGCGATCAGACTGCTGCGCTTCAGGAAAGTTTCCACCGAAATAGGCGACTCGAATCGGGCAGCACCGCCGGTGGGCAGGGTGTGGCTCGGCCCTGCCAGATAATCGCCCAGCGATTGAGGTGAATTGTGCCCCAGCAAAATGCAACCCGCATTGCGCACTTTCGGCAGCCATCGCCAAGGCTCCTGCACCATCAGTCCCAGATGTTCCGGGGCGACCTCGTTCGCCAGCTCTATCGCTTCGTCTAAATGGCGTGTGATAACCGCGATGCTCTGCTGGAGCGCACAGCCGATGGTGCGTCGCTGGCGCAAAAGCAACTGTTGCTCGATCTCCCGTCGCGTGGCGTATACCAATTGCTCCGATGGGCTGAATAGGAAGCCCCGCGACTCCTCGCCATGCTCCAGCTGGGTGAGAAGGTCCGCCGCGAGAAAGGCTGGATTCGCACTCTCGTCGGCAATCAGAGCAACCTCGCTCGGTCCCGCCCACAGATCGACACCCACCTGTCCCCATAGCAACCGCTTGGCGAGATTGACATACAAGTTGCCGGGACCCACAATCTTATCCACGCGCGGGATGGTCTCGGTGCCGAACGCCATCGCGGCAATCGCCTGCGCCCCACCCACCTTAAAAATGCGTGAGATGCCCACTTCGCGCGCTGCCACCAGCACGGAGGCAGGTAGGGAGCCGTCATGCTGCGGTGGCGTGCAGAGAACGAGCTCCTCCACGCCCGCCACCCGCGCGGGAATGGCGTTCATCAGCACCGTGCTGGGATATCGTGCACGTCCACCAGGCACATAAAGCCCCACCCGCTGCAGAGGGCGTATCCACTGACCAATCAGCCCGCCTGCCGGCTCCTCCAACCACCACGACCGGGCACGCATCGCCTCATGAAAACGGCGGATGCGCTCTATTGCCTTCCGAATGGCGCCCAACAATGATGGCTCGATGGTGCGATACGCTTGTTCGAACTCCTCCTCCGAAACAGGCAGCTGCGTCAGCGTGGGGCAGTCCCACTGGCGAGTGAAGGCAAGCAGCGCCGCATCACCCTCCTGACGCACACGCTCACAAATCATCCGAACGGTCGCTTCCACCTCGACAGGGTACTCCTGGGCTATTCGACGCAGCTGCGTGCGCACACGCGTAGATGAATCGCTCCGACAGTCCAAAATCTGGATCATTGCTACCTCGCATGATACCTCTGAAACACCTCTCGATGCGGTATAATCCCCTGTGAGGAGGTCTATGCGACGATGCAGATGATGGTCAATTGGAACGGCACTTTGATGCCGCTGCAGGATGCGCGTATCCCCGTGTTCGACCATGCCTATCTCTACGGCGATGGCGTCTTCGAGGGCATTCGCCTGTACAGCCGCCGCATCTTCCGACTGGACGAGCATCTTCAGCGTCTCTATGATGGCATCCGCCACCTCGATATCCGTGGGGTAATTCCCTACGAGGAGCTGAAGCAACGCATTATCGACACAGTAGAGGCGTCAGGCGCGGAGAACGCTTACATTCGGGTATCGGTCTCGCGCGGCACCGGAATAGGGTTAAACCCGGAAAACATCGATCAAACCCCGAATGTGATGATTGCCGTCACACGCCTCGCGCTCTATCCGCCTGAAATGTACGAAACAGGGCTGCATGTGGTTACGGTTTCACTGCGCGTGCCGACGCCCGATTCGATAGACCCCCGCATCAAGTCGATAGGGCGCTATGTGGGTAACATTCAGGCAAAGCTGGAGGCGAATCGGCATGGCGCGGGCGAGGGGCTGATGCTCAACGCTCAGGGCTATGTGGCAGAGGCGACAGGCGATAACCTCTTTATTGTGCACGACGGCGTGCTGCGGACCCCTCACCCCTCCTGTGGCATCCTGAAGGGCATCACGCGACAAACAGTAATCGAAATCGCGCATGACCTGGGCATCCCCGTGACCGAGGATTGGCTCACCCTGCACGATGTATACAATGCGGACGAGGCATTCCTCACAGGCACCGCAGCGGAGATTATCCCGATGGTCTCGCTCGATCGGCGCCCCATCGGGGATGGCAAGCCAGGCGCACTCACGCAGCGCATCATTCAGGAGTTTCGCCAGCGCACGCGCGAGATCGGTGTGTCAGTGTCCTTGAGTGGACGATGAGTTGTGCCTTTTGCGGCTCTGCGGCATGGCTGAGGGTGCGCACCGGCGCCGGCTCGCTGACACTGTGTCAGGCCTGCGCCCTGCGTTATGAGCGACGAATGGGAATGGCGCCCCTCAGCCGCTGGCTCCAGCAACTTCGCCCACCACCCACCACATCTACGCAATGCCCCTTCTGCGGCACGACCCGCGAGCAGGTCCAGCAAACAGGTCTCTACGGCTGCTGCATGTGCTATCTGGTACTCCATCCTTGAAGCACTTTTGCAATGCTGTGATATGCCTGACATCCTTTACAATCAGGGCGTGAAGGGGGGGCGGCACATTGCGCGTCAAAATCGACCACGCTCGCTCCACTAATTCATCCACTTCCCCGCCCACTGTTTGCCGAACTGCAAGGACATCCACGCTTACGAAGAGGGTATTCTAATCCCTGATGCAATCCAGCCTGTTTGGGGAATCCCGTTCATCAGCGGCGCGGTTGCCACTGGCGACCCGCATGCGTCCGCGCACGCTGGACGAGTTCGTGGGACAGCGGCATCTTCTCGCGCCCGGCATGCCGGTCCGCCAGGCGATTGAACAAGGTGCGCTGGGGTCGGTCATTTTGTGGGCGCCACCGGGCTGCGGCAAGACAAGCCTCGCCTATCTAATCGCGCACTATTCGGGTGCGTTTGTGGAGGACCACAGCGCCGTCTCCATCGGGGTGCAGGAGATTCGCAAACTGGCGGAGCGAGCACGCCATCGCCTGCGCACCACCGGACAGCCAACCTTGCTCCTGCTGGACGAGATACACCATTTCAACCGAACCCAGCAGGACGCGCTGCTCGGTTATCTGGAAGATGGAACCTTCACCCTGGTCGGGGCCACCACAGAGAACCCCTTCTTTATCCTTTCGAATGCGTTGCTCTCGCGAGCACGAGTGCTGACCCTGCAGCTTCTGCAAGAGGATGAGCTGCGCCTGCTGATCGAACGGGCGTTGCACGACGGCGAGCGCGGACTGGGCGATTTGAACCTGCAGATAGAGCCGGATGCGCTGGAGCACCTGTTGCGCACGGCAGCGGGCGATGCGCGCCTCGCGCTCAATATCCTGGAGACCGCCGCGCTGCAAACACCCCCAAACGGCACCATTCACCTCGCGCTGGTCGAACAACTGCTGCAGAAGCCGATGGTGCGCTACGACCAGCAGGGTGACTATCACTACGACACCATCTCGGCGTTCATCAAGTCGGTGCGGGGCAGCGATGCCGATGCCGCGCTGCACTACCTTGCCCGGATGCTGGTCGCTGGCGAGGACCCGCGCTTTATCATGCGACGGCTGCTTATACTCGCAAGCGAGGATGTGGGCAACGCGAACCCGCTGGGGCTGGTGGTGGCAGCAGCAGGCGCGCAGGCGGTCGAACGGGTCGGTATGCCCGAAGCCCAGTTGATCCTGGCGCATGTCACAATCTATCTGGCGACCTCGCCCAAGAGCAACGCCTGCTATGTAGCGATCAAACGCGCATTGGACGATGTGCGCTCCAAGCCGTTGCCACCCATCCCACTGCATCTGCGGAACGCGCCGCATCCTGCGCTGAAGGAACAGGGACACGCGCAAGGCTACCTCTACCCGCACGACTTCCCAGAAGGCTGGGCGTCACAGGACTATCTGCCCGAAGGCAACTGGCAGCTACCCTACTATGAACCTACCGAGCGCGGAGATGAAGCGCGCATCCGCACCTTCTTGCAGACACTGGCACGGTTAAAACAGGAGGGGCGCTGACCCAATTCACTCCCAGTAAGCGGGCTTGCGCAGCTCATCCAGCGTCATCGGCTTCACATGCCCGTCGACGAAGGCGGTGCTGGCGAACCAACCGAAGTGGCGACGCCAACAGTGCCCATAACTCATCGGGTTCAGCGGTGGCTCGCCCGTCCAGTAGTTCGGCGGATACACCGTCGCATAGCCCAGCCGAGTATAGCCCGTACAGATGTTGCCCTGCCCGCTGGTCACCAGCGCGATACTCTCTACAAACAGCACAATCTCTGCAGGGCAAGCCACCTGACTTAGCGAAATCCCTTCAAAGGGGTATTCCGTCGGGTTGTAGGGATCGATGCCGGGCGAAAAGAACAGCTGATGATAACCCCACGCAGGGAACCGCCCAAACACATAGCCGAAATAGGGATGGCTTAGCTCGCGGCAATTGCTTGGTGGCTCATCAGGACACCAAAACAGAGAGAACGCCTTCGTGTAAGGAAGTAGCAGCCACGGCCAGAAAAAGTAGCCGTAGTTGTTCGGCTCAGTCTGACCCCCCTGCCCAATATAATAAGCGGGAAAGAACCGCTCGTCATAATCTTGCAGATAGAGTTGTGCTACCATAGTCACCTGGCGCAAGTTCGACAGGCACTGGCTCTGACGCGCCTTCGCCCGCGCTTGCGCAAACACCGGCAAGAGAATCGCCGCCAGCAACGCAATAATAGCGATCACCACCAGTAGCTCGATCAGAGTGAATGCGCGATATCTCATGAGTTACCCCCTCACCCTAACCCTCTCCCCTTTAGGGGAGAGGGTTTCGGGTTTCTCTGTGTCCACCGTGTTCGAATCTCAACACCCGTTCCCGAAGCTGAACAGCACACTCAACAAGTCGGCATCGTCTACTACCCCATCACCGTTCAGATCCGTAGGCAGATTCGCCCCGGTCTGCCCAAAGGCAAATAGCACGGCGAGCAGGTCGGCATCGTCGGTGCAGCCATCGTCGTTCACATCGCCTGCCACCCGGTAAACCAACTGCAACAAGGGACCACGCCCACCTGCATCGTTGCGCGAATAGAAGCGATAGAAGCGTGAGCCACCCTGTGCCGCCGGGTTCATCGTGGAGACGAAGGCAATACCCAGCTCGCCGGTGGTGTTGATCGCCTGCTGGAAATAGTTCTCGAACACGCTGCCATCCGTTAGCAGATCGATGGGGATCGCGAAAGGTGCATCCGTGCGATAATTGTCTATCGAGCCACGCCCCAGAATCGTTGCACCCGGATAGGGATTGTTCGGGGCATTATAGTCCCATGTGGCTTCACGAAAATTGGTGTGGCTCAGGTTGCGCGCTTCCAGCGGGTACTGAACGCCCTCCTGCTGCGTGTAGCCCGGAGGCTGGGTCTGCACCACCACGATTCGCGCCTCCAGCAGCTGATAATTCACCCCTGCGCGGAACGGTGCAAGGTTCCACTTGGCAAGCGAGTAGGCGAAGTTGAGGGCAGGTGGCGCCCCGGTCGGGTCCACTGCATGCGTCCCGTCACCCCAGCAGCGCAGGATTGCCGTAAAGCCGGGATTGAACGCCTGGTCATAGTACCACACATCATCGGTCGGTTGTGCCTGATAACTTTGTTGCGCGGCGAGCGACGCCAACATGCCTATCAGTAGGGACAAACCTATGTGTCTGCCTACTATCCATGCTCTGTATCTGCTTACTACCCATGCAAGGTTCCGCATAGACATTTCACCTCCATCACCTCAAAGGATGGCACAATATCCCCCCGTGATGCTAACGGCTCAACGACATCCTTTTGCCCGCAGGCGACAAGAAAGTGGAGGCACCCTTCCATGAACCCTCTCCCCAGAAGGGAGAAGCAAGCCCATAAGCGACAGACAGGAAGCGGCTCGCAGGATATCGAAAAATTCGGAGTGTGTACGCGCTATTAGCCGAGCTGTGGCACTATCGTGAGCTACTGTGGACGCTGGTCATCCGGGAACTGCGAGTGCGCTACAAAAACTCCGTTCTCGGCTTTTTCTGGTCGCTAATCAACCCGCTCGTGACGGTGCTGGTGATGACCCTCGTGTTCAAGTATGTGATGGGCATGCGCATCGCGAACTACTCCGCCTATGTGCTTACCGCCTATCTACCGTGGACCTTTTTTCAGTTTGCCCTGCTCGATTCGAGTCAAACAATACTGATCTATATGCATGTAATTAAAAAGATCTATTTTCCACGTGCGCTGTTGCCGCTGGCGACCACACTGGCGAACTTTGTTCATTTTGTGCTGGCAATGGGCGTGCTGTTCCTGTATCTATATCTGTATGTGGGCACTCCCATGCAAAAAGGACTCCTGCTGGTACCGCTGGTGATGTTGGCGGAGCTGCTAATGGTGATGGGCTTGTCGCTGCTGGTCGCATGCTGGAACGCCTTCTACGAGGATGTGAAGTACCTGCTGAGTGTGGGACTGCAGCTGCTCTTTTTCCTCTCGCCCATCATCTACTTCTCGGAGCAGGTGCGCCATAGCAGTCTGCTCCCGGATGCCTATCGCGAGCCGATTTTCTGGGCATATCATCTGTTGAATCCGATGGCAACCTATGCGATGGCATACCGCAAACTCATTCTGCCGCCCATTACGGTGGTGCAGCAGAACCCTGGCATCAGTGCGCAGCCAATGCAATTTCCCGATATGCCACTGCCCTTCTGGCTGCTAAGTGTCAACCTGCTGATGGCGGTGGGAGTGGCGGCACTGGGGCTGCTCTATTTCCGCTGTAAGGAGTGGGATTTCGTGGAGCGACCATGAGTCGAGCAGAGTTAGAAGCATGGCTAAGGCTGTTGAATCTGGAGTTTTCGCCAGGCAAGTTGCGTGCGCTGTTGCAATGCTTCGGCACAGTGGAGGGCATCTGGAGCGCGCAACCCTCCGCATGGCGCAAAGTACCGGGCATGCGTGAGGTCGATGTGCTGGCGCTGGAGCATGCATTGCGGGAACCAGTAGACATCCCACCATCCCTAACGGATGGCAGCGTGCAACTGCTGTTGGAGAGCGATCCTCGCTATCCTGCTCCCCTGCGCGAGTTGCCCGACATGCCCGTTGCGCTCTTTGTATGGGGTGAGCTGCAGGAGCGCGACCGCTTCGCGCTCAGCATCGTGGGCACGCGCAATCCGTCCTCCTATGGCAGGATGGTAGCAGAACGGTTCGCACGCGACCTGAGCGAGGCAGGATTGACCATCGTCAGCGGAGGCGCGATAGGCATCGATTCAGCAGCCCATCGCGCGGCGCTGGAGGCAGGCGGGCGCACAATTGCTATCATCGGCAGCGGGCTGGGACGACCTTACCCACCCGAAAACCGCCGACTGTTCGAGCGTATCGCGACACAGGGCGCAGTCATCTCGCAATATCCCTACGCGGCAGGACCAGATGCGTGGCGGTTCCCTGTGCGCAACCAGTTGATCGCCGGCTGGGGACTGGGCACGCTGGTGGTAGAAGCGCCCGAAGGGAGCGGTGCGCTGATCACCGCGCGACTGGCAGGCGAGTATGGACGAGAGCTGTTCGCGATACCCGGCAACATCGATAACCCGAAGGCAAAGGGCTGCCACGCGCTGATTAAGGACGGCGCAATGCTCACCGATTCGGCGCAGGATGTGCTGAACACGCTGGGCGTGCAGGTGCAGCCACGCGAACGCACCGTCAGCCTGCCGGTGCTGAATGAGGCGCAAGAACGCCTGCTGAACGCACTAACGCTGCAACCGCAACATCTGGACGCGCTCGCCCGCGCAGTCCAGATGCCGGTCCAGCGGGTGCAGGTGGAGCTGACTATGCTCGAAATGATGGGACTGGCACGACGCATGCCCGGCGGCACTTTCGTTAGAGTGCTGTAGGAGTGCTGACATTCAAAACGAATTAAGGCACTATGCAGACACGCAAGACACACGCCGATTTCGATAGTGCATGGAAGGTTGCCCTCCACGCTTTCTTCCCGCACTGTATCGAGCTGCTCTTCCCTCAGCTTTTCTCTCAGATCGACTGGAGCCGTGAATACTTTTTTCTGAACACGGAGCTGCAGCGGATTCAGCCACAGATGCCCACTCCCAAGCACTTTGTCGACGCATTAGTACGCGCTTCTTTCCTTGACCAGCGTGAGCGGATCGTGTTCCTACACATCGAAATCCAGGCGCAACGCGACCCGAACTTCGAGCTACGAATGTTTGTGTATTACTATCACCTCTTCGATGCCTTACACTATCCCGAAATTGTCAGCCTTGCAATTTTAGCAGATAGCGACCTGCGCTGGCACCCAGAGAGCTTTAGTCGCTCACTGGCAGGTTGCGAGCTCCTATTTCGCTTCCCAACCGTCAAGTTACTGGACCTGGATGAACAAGCCTTGGAGCGCAGTGCGAACCCCTTTGCGCTTATCGTGCTGGCACATCTGCGAGCGCTTCGAACTCGGGGGAACCCCGATCTGCTGTTTGGGGAGAAGGTACAGTTGTTGCACCAGCTGACGCGACGCGGGTATAATCCAGAGGATGTAGTGAATCTGTACAAGGTGGTGGACTATCTAATGGCATTGCCGAAGGAACTGGAGCGGAAGGTTTCTCAGATCGTGCGGGCGATTGAGTCCGAGTCGCCGGACCCGCTGACGAACTTAGAGCGCTTCGCGCTGGAGGAAGGTGCACGGCAAGGCTTGCAGCAAGGCTTGCAACAAGGCTTGCAACAGGGCGTACAACAGGGCTTGCAGCAGGGCATTATGCGTGTAACGATGCGATTCTTGCGATTGCGCTTTGGCCGTGTGCCGCGGCACATCAGAAGCAAGCTCGCCCAAGTCCGCTCTGTGGAGCAGCTGGAGGAGTTAAGCGTGCAAGCAGGTCAAGCGCCCACCTTAAAAGCCTTTGAGCAAGCGCTGGATGCGATCTTGGCACAGCAGGGGTCGGCTTGAGGTAGCTCCCCTCCAACGAGGGAGCATACCAATGGCTCCGGAACCCTCAATCCGAAGACATGGTACCATCCTACCGCGCAATCGGAGGAGACAATGCCGTCGGAGATTATCCATCTCGAAGGACATGTAATCGATTCGCTCACGCTCTCTAAGGTGCTGGACATCCTCTCGTCCTACGAGGGCGTGCGCTACGAGATCCGCCACGCCCGAATCGGGCACACGCGCGAGGAGACCAGCCGCTTTGAAATCCTGGTGCAGGCGGACACCGAACAGCGGCTGGAAGAGGTCCTGGCAGAGGTTCACCAGCACGGCGCGAACTTCGCGCACGAGGATGCCCGGCTCGAACCTGCACCCCGCGACGGAGTGTTCCCCGAAGAGTTCTATTCGACCACCAATCTGGAGACCTTTGTGCGCATTCACCACCGCTGGGTACCAGTGGAGAATATCGAGATGGACTGCGCGATTCGGGTCTGGCAAGAGGGGCATCAATGGCGCGCGGCCACCGTGCCAATGGCGCGGGTCAAACAGGGCGACCTGATCGTGGTGGGGCACGAAGGCATTCGCGTCACACCTCCAGAACGACGCGATCCGACCTCCGTGTTCGCCTTCATGGGCAGCGATGTGTCGTCCGAAAAGCCTAAAGAGCGCGCCGTGCGCGGTGTCGCCGAGCAGGTGCGCCAGGCGAAGCAACGCGGCGAGAAGGTGCTGTTTGTTGGAGGACCCGCCATTATCCACACGGGCGCAGGCCCCTATCTGGAGCAGCTTATCCGCAACGGCTGGATCGATGTGCTGTTCGCCGGGAATGCCCTCGCTGCGCACGATATCGAAGCGGCGCTCTTCGGCACCTCGCTGGGCATCGCGCTGGAGCTGGGCGCACCAGTGCGACACGGGCATCAGAACCATCTCCGCGCCATCAACCGCATCCGCATGGCAGGTAGTATTCGTGCCGCCGTCGAACAGGGCATCCTGAAAAAAGGCGTGATGTACGAATGTATCAAGCACAAAGTGCCCTTCGTGCTCGCAGGCAGCATTCGCGACGATGGCCCCCTGCCCGAAGTGATCACCGATGTGTTAGAAGCACAGGACGCAATGCGAGCGCACCTGCCAGGCGTGGGCGTCGCGATTATGGTCGCCACAACTCTCCACTCGGTCGCCACGGGCAATCTCCTGCCCGCCAACGTGCGCGTGTTCTGTGTGGACAACGATGCCGATACCGTGATCAAGTTGACCGACCGCGGCACCCATCAGACCTTCCCCATCGTGACCGACTGTCACTTCTTCATGAAGGAACTCGCACTGCACCTGATCGAGCCGTTCATGCCAATAAAATCATAGCGAAATTCGGTATTGGAACTGCCGACCACAACCCGTCTGCTCACCACCTCACGGTGAAGTGCGGCATGCTATACTTTATTCCCGGAGGGAGCAATGAAACGCCAGATCACTATCGAGGACCTGTTCCGCATCCGGCTGCTGGGCAGCCCGCAGATTGCGCCCGACGGTAGTCGGGTCGTGTTCGTGTATAAATGGATCGACGCCGAGAAAAACAGGTACTTCTCCAATCTGTGGCTTGTGCCATTCGAAGGGGGTGAGGCACGCCCCTTCACCTATGGCGAATGGAGCGATTCGCAGCCACGTTGGTCACCTGATGGCAAACAGATCGCTTTCGTGAGCAACCGCCAGAAGCCCAAAAGTCAGCTCTATCTGATTCCCGCTGACGGCGGTGAAGCGCGCCCCATCACGAATCTGGAAGAGGGCAGCATCGGGGAGTTCGCCTGGTCGCCCGACGGCACAAAAATCGCCTTTACCTACCGCGAGACGGCGCCCGAATGGCGCGAGGAGGCGGTCAAACAGCGCAAGGAAAAGGGTCTGTCCAATCCGCCCCGCGTCATCACTCGCGCCTACTGGCGACTGGACGGCGACGGCGCGTTCGTCGACCAGCGCTATCACCTCTATGTGGTCGATGCGCGCACAGGCGAGACACGACAGCTCACGACCGACCCTGCCTATGAGGAGTACAGCCCCACCTGGTCACCCGATGGCAAATGGATCGCGTTCCTCTCAAACCGCCGTCTTGACCCCGACAACGACCCAGACCGGGTGGATATCTGGATTATCCCAACAGAAGGGGGCGAGCTGCAGCGGGTGGAGACGCCCGAAGGTCCCAAATACACCCTGCACTGGTCACCCGATGGACGCTATCTCGCCTATCTGGGGAACCCCTATCCCGAAGACCCCTACCCGCGTTGTGATCATCTCTGGCGTGTGTCGCCCGAAGGAGGCGATGCAACAAACCTCACCCCACAACTGGACAACCTCATCGGCGTCGCCACTCTGACTGATGTGCGTGAGTTTGGTGGGGGGCACGCACTCCACTGGAGCGCGGACGGGCAGTGGCTCTACTTTCTCGTCAGCGAACGAGGTGGCGTCTATCCCTATCGGGTGCGTGTGGATGGCAGCCACTTCGAGAAACTACTGGAGGGCGATTTCGAGATTGCCGATCTCACCCTTGCGCATGGAGAGCATCGGTGCGCCCTGCTTTATGGCACGCCGACCGCGCCGCATGAAATCTATGCGGGCATGCTGCAGGGCAATACGCTTTCCATACGCCCGCTCACCGCGCTCAATCAGCCGTTGCTGGACGAGGTGCAGATTGTGCCGCCCGAAGAATTTGAGGTGGAAGCCGATGATGGTGTGAAGATCCATGGCTGGCTGCTAAAGCCGCCCGACTTTGACCCATCACGCCGTTATCCCGCGATTCTGATGATTCACGGCGGTCCCCATGCACAATATGGGCGCGTCTTCTTCCACGAGTTCCAGCTGACAGCGGCGCAGGGCTATGTGGTCGCCTACACGAATCCGCGCGGCAGCTGGGGCTATGGCGAGGCATTCGCCCGCGCCATCAAAGGCGACTGGGGCAACCGCGACTTCCGCGACCTGATGCATGTGGCGGACTATCTGGCGAGCCTGCCCTTTGTGCACCCAGAACGGATGGGCGTGGCAGGGGGCAGCTACGGGGGCTATATGACCAACTGGATTGTGGCTCATACCGACCGCTTCAAAGCGGCGATCACAGACCGCAGCGTGGTGAACCTGGTGAGCATGGCGGGCACCTCCGACTTCCCAATGCTGCCCAACCGCTACTGGCAGGGCAACTTCTGGGACGAGCCTCAAAAGCTCTGGGAGCATTCACCACTGGCTTACGCAGCGCGTATCCGCACACCGCTGCTGATCGTGCACAGCGAGGGCGACCTGCGCTGCCCCATCAGCGAGGCAGACCAACTGTTCGCCGCGCTCAAGCGACTGGGGCGCGAGGTAGTCTATGTGCGCTATCCGCAGGAGACCAGCCACGGACTCTCACGCAGTGGTCCCCCCGACCTACGCGCCGACCGCCTGAAACGCTATCTGGCATGGTGGGCACAGCACCTGTAGGTCTTATCTCCTAACATCAAAAAGAATGTCGGGCGGCACAAGGTCTCGTCCCAGCGCAGGGAATTGCTGCCCCATGATGCCCCTGTGAGCCAGCCGCTCGATTCATGCAGCACAGGAAGGTCATTCCCCGCAATACCGATACAGGTTCGGGTCGCCTGAAGCAGCGTCTATCGGGTCGCGTTGGAGCCATCGTGCGGTGCGCGGGTCATATTCCCGTGCGCCAACATGATACAAACCTGTCGCTCGGATGTATTCGTATCCATACGCCCCGTTCCAAGTGAACGGC
>Ga0073930_1000431_pt1 | contig 60845 bp, 57 predicted proteins | sample DewCreD2012metaG_5_FD_76968 | JGI IMG/M metagenome (GOLD analysis project Ga0073930, IMG submission 76968) | Hot spring sediment bacterial and archeal communities from British Columbia, Canada, to study Microbial Dark Matter (Phase II) - Dewar... ...
CCGCTTCCGTGGCGAGCCCATGGCCACGGCCCGGGTGGACATCGGGGACCGGCCCACGCCGGACGACGCCATTGGCTTGGCCGATCCGCTCATCGAGGCGTACGGGCGCGGGGACGTCGACGCGGTCTACGTGGTCCAGGCTCACCTGAAGAGCCTGCTTGCCACGCCGCCGCAGACGCGGCCCATTCTCCCCGTGTCGCCGCCGGAGGGCGGCGCCGTGCCGCGGGAGTACCTTTTGGAGCCGGACGCGCGCGCGATTCTCGATCGGCTGCTGCCGCTCTACGTGCGCAACCAGATCTTCCTGGCGCTGGTCGAGACGGCGGCCGCCGAGCAAGCGGCCCGGCGCATCGCCATGAAAAACGCCACGGACAACGCCGACGAGCTGCTGCGCCTGCTGGTGCGCACGTACAACCGGGCGCGCCAGGCGCAGATCACCCAGGAGATCGCGGAGATCGTCGGCGGCGCCGCGGCGTTGGATTGACGAGGTACGAACCGAGGAGCGAAAGGGATGGCAACGGTGGCACCGGACGCGGCGGTGGCGACAACCACCCCCGCCGTCGCGAAAAACGTCGGGCGAATCGTGCAGGTCATCGGGCCCGTGGTCGACGTCGAGTTCCCCTCCGGCGAGCTGCCGGAGATCTACCACGCGCTGCGCGTCGAGCAGCCCGAAGTCGACGGGCGGCCGGCCGTCGCGCTCACGCTGGAGGTGCAGCAGCACCTGGGGCGCCACCAGGTGCGGGCCGTGGCGATGAGTTCCACCGACGGCCTGGTGCGGGGCATGGAGGTCGTCGACACCGGGGCGCCGATCACCGTGCCGGTGGGCAAGGCGCCGTTGGGGCGGATCCTGAACGTGCTGGGCGAGCCCACCGACGAACGCGGGCCGATTCCGGCCGACGCGCCGCGCTGGCCCATCCACCGGCCGGCGCCGAAGTTCGTCGACCTCGAGCCGAAGACGGAGATCCTGGAGACGGGGATCAAAGTGATCGATTTGCTGACCCCGTACGTCAAGGGCGGCAAGATCGGTCTCTTCGGCGGCGCGGGCGTCGGCAAGACGGTCATCATCATGGAGCTCATCAACAACATTGCCAAGGGCCACGGCGGGCGCTCGGTGTTTGCCGGCGTGGGCGAGCGTACCCGCGAGGGCAACGACCTGTGGCTGGAGATGCGCGCCGCTGGCGTGATCAAGGACGACAAGCTGGAGGAGTCGTCCGTGGCGTTGGTCTACGGTCAGATGAACGAGCCGCCAGGCGCGCGTCTGCGCGTGGCGCTGACGGGCCTGACGATCGCCGAATACTTCCGCGACGTCGAAAAGCAAGACGTGCTCCTTTTCATCGATAACATCTTCCGCTTCACGCAGGCCGGGTCCGAGGTGTCGGCGCTGCTCGGCCGCATGCCCTCCGCCGTGGGCTACCAGCCGACCTTGGCCACGGAAATGGGCCAGCTTCAGGAGCGCATCACCTCCACGCGCGACGGCTCCATCACCTCCGTGCAGGCGATCTACGTGCCGGCGGACGACATCACCGACCCGGCGCCGGCGGCGGCGTTCGCGCACCTGGATGCCACCACGGTGCTTTCGCGTCAGATTGCGGAATTGGGGATCTACCCGGCGGTCGATCCACTGGAATCGACCAGCCGCATTCTTGATCCGCAGTACGTGGGGGAGCGCCACTACCGGGTGGCCACCGAGGTGCAGCGGATCTTGCAGCGTTACAAGGAGCTGCAAGACATCATCGCGATCCTCGGCATGGAGGAGCTCACCGAGGAGGACAAAGTCATCGTGGGGCGGGCGCGGCGGATCCAGCGCTTCCTCAGCCAGCCGTTTCACGTGGCGGAGCAGTTCACCGGGCGGCCGGGCAAGTACGTCAAGCTCGAAGAGACGATCGAGTCCTTCGAGCGGGTGGTGTCCGGCGAGTTCGATCACTTGCCGGAGCAGGCCTTCTACATGGTGGGTGGCATCGAGGAAGCGATCGCTAAGGCAAAGGAGCTGGAGGGCCGCTGATGGCCGCGTCCGCGTTGCGGGTCCGCATCGTCTCGCCGGAGCGGGTGCTCTACGAGGGAGAGGCGGACGGTGTCGTCGTCCCGGCATGGGAGGGCGAGCTCGGGGTGCTGCGTGGCCACGCGCCCCTGGTGGCGTTGCTGCGACGCGGGGAGGTGAAGGTGCGGCGCGGCGACCGGGTGGAGCACTTCGCCATCGACGGAGGAGTGCTCCAGGTGGTGGACGATGTGGTGACCGTGGTGAGTGAGCATCCCCAGACCGGAGCGGCGGAGCGCATCGGGCCGGCCCAAGCATTGCGCCGATCGAACACGGAAGGCGCCGGGCCCTGGTGAGGGGCGAGTGCCGCGCGCGAGGGCCCCGGGAACGCGACGACGCCGGGGCCCTCGCGGCCTTCTTGGCCTGGATTTTGAGCGAACTTGGCCGCGATCCGACGCAACCGGAGGAGGCGCATGCGGAGGTGGACGTTTGTGGGATTGTCGATCCTGGCGGCGGCCCTGCCGGCACCGGCGCAAGTGTTCACACCGACGTTCCAATCGCCTTTCAAGCGCAGCGACCTGGGCGTGTACCTCAGTTCCGGCCCCGGGGACTTTGCCGTCGAGGGTGTGCTGCGTCGGAATTTCGGTGGCTACGGTTTGGGGGCGCGCGTCGGCCTGGCGGACGTGGGCAACGCGGCGCTCATCGCCGGAATCGAGTTCACAACTCCCCTCACCACCGTCGCCCCGCTCGAGGTGAACGCCTTGGCGGGAGCGCAAGCCGTGCTTGGCGACCACACCGGTGTCGGTGCGCACGGGGGCGCCGGGCTCGGGGCACGGTTGCCATTCAGCAACTTCGCTTTGGTGCCGTACGGGAACGTGCGCATTGGCCTGGTGGATCCGATCGGCCCCGGCGATGCGGATCTGGATCTCCTGGCCGATCTCGGGGTGGACGTTGAATTCACCCGCGGCTTCGTCCTTCGAATCGGTTTCGGCTTGGGCGACCCCACCGCGGCGTGGGGGGTTGGGTTCGCGGTGCGCCGCTAAGGGTCGGGGCGCGACCGCGGGACGGTCTGCCCTGGGGACGCGATCCGGATGGCACTCGGTCGAGAACGGCGGGCCGCGGGGCGGGTGGATTTGCACGTTCACTCCACCGCCTCCGACGGAGCCTGGTCACCCACGGCGGTGGTTCGCGCCGCCGCGGCGGCGGGGTTGACCGTCCTGGCCGTTGCGGACCACGACACGACCGCCGGTGTGCGAGAGGCCCAGGCGGCCGGGGCGCGCTGCGGCGTGGAGGTGATTCCGGCCCTTGAAGTGACGGCCCGCGACGGTTCGCTCGAGGTGCACCTCCTCGGCTACGGGGTCGACCTGGACGCCCCGGCGTTGCGCGCATTGGAGGAGAGGGCCGCGCAAGCACGGCGGGCGCGGGTGACGGCCATGCTCGACCGCTTGGAGGCCTTGGGTTGCCCCGTGACCTGGGAAGCCGTGGCGGCGGCCGCCGGCGGTGCGGTGTCCGTGGGGCGCCCGCACGTGGCGCGGGCGATGGTCGCAGCCGGGTGGGTGCCCACGGTGGACGAGGCGTTCGCGCGGTACTTGGGCGAAGGGCGGCCGGCGTTCGTCGCGGGAGCGTTTCCGTCCGTAGCGGAAGCCATCGCGGCGATCCGGGCAGCGAACGGGTTGGCGGTGTGGGCGCATCCACCGCTCGAAGGCCTCGTGCCACGATGGCGACGCTACCGCGCGTGGGGGTTGGCGGGAGTGGAGGTCTGGCGGCCCGAGGTGGATCCTGGGTGGGCCGAGCGAATGGCGCGGTGGGCCCTTTCCGACGGATTGGTGGTCACTGGGGGCTCGGATTGGCATCGGCCGGGTTGGCGGGCGATCGGAGATTTCGACGTGGCGGCGGCGCGGTTGGCTCGTTTTTGGGAGCGGTTGGCATGCGCGTGCTCGTGATCGGGGGCGGCCCCGCGGGGCTGGCCGCGGCCTGGCGGCTCAGCGAGGCGGGCCACGCGGTGACGGTGATTGAGCGGCGCGACCGTCTGGGCGGCCGAGCGGCGGGCGTCGAGTCGCGCGGCGCACGGGCGGACCTCCTTGCCCAGTTCCTTGCCGATGCGGACGCTGCGGCCAAGGCCTGGCTCGGACGCGCCGGCATCGGTTGGCGCCCGTTTTCGGGGCATGACGCCCTGCGGCGGCGGGGCCGCGTTCACGCGCTGGAGTACGGATCTGTGGCGCGACTGCTGGCCAGCGGGGCGCTCTCCTGGTCCTTGAAGTGGAAACTCGGCACGAAGTACCTCCCCCTGCTGCAACGGAATCGCGACCTCTGGGAGAACGGCGACGGCGACCGCTTGGCCCATACCGCCTGGGACGCGGAGACCGTGGCCGATTGGGGTGCTCGCGAATTCGGTGAAGAGTTCGTCGACGTGGTGGCGGCCCCCGTGCTGGGGACCTACCTCGCGTCGCTACCGGAAGAGACCACCGCGGCGATGTTTCATCTGCTCGCGTGGCGGGCGCACCACGCCCGCCCAGTAACGGTCGACAGCGGCTGGTCGGCGGCATGGGCTGCGGTCTGCGGCGGAATCGAGGCCCGCGGCGGGCGGATCGTCCGGGGTCGCGCGGTGGTCGGCGTGCAGGTCGATGGCGATCGCGTACGGGTGACCTGGGAGGGCGGCGAGGACGAAGCGGAAGCGGCTGTGGTGGCCGTGCCGCCGGCCGTGGCGGCTCCGTGGCTCGATGCCTGGGCGCCGCGGGTGGCGCAGTGGTTGCGCGGGTTCGACCCCGTGCCGGCGATCTCGGTTTGGCTTCGAGTGGCGACGCCGTTGCGCCCCGCGCACTTCGCGCTCTCGGCCCCGCGCGGCGAGCGGGGCCCGTTGGCAGCGCTGCTGTACCTCGACGGCAAGGGCAATGGGACGGCCGGTCTGGTGGCGATCTTGGCGCCGGAAGCGGCCCGGGAGCTCGTCGACGCGGCCGCGGAGACGGTCTGGGATCGGATTCGGCCTACCGTGGAGGATTGGGAGCCGCGAGCGCGGCAGGGCGTGGTGGACGTTCAGGTATTCCGCTGGGCCGAAGGCGGCGTACGCTTCCGGCCGGGTTACTTCGCCCATCGGCGTGCTGGGGCGGAGTTGACGCCCGAGCTCGGCCCGCGGGTGCGGTTGGCGGGCGACTACCTCGTCCATCCCTCGATCGACGGCGCCGTTCGCTCCGGGCAGGAGGCCGCCCGGGCCCTTCTGCCGCTGGGTTCGCGTTGACAAGAGCATCGTGGCGCCACCATCCTCAGCGCGGACCATGGATTGCCGCGCCGTGCTCACGGACCCGCTGCGTTGGGAAGCCGCCGACGAGGCGACGCGGCGCCGCTGCTTGCAGGAAGCGCTGGCGGCGGCGCTGAGCGATCGGGCGGAGGTGGAGGAGGCGCGCGTCGAGTGGGGACCGCCTGGGCGCCCGTACGACCTGGTGGCTGCCGTGGTCACGGATGTCGGTGTGCTGCGGGCGGCGTTCTGGTCGCAAGCACGCGCAGAAATCTTCGGCGACCCCTCGGTGCATCCGGCCAACCGTCAGGCCCTCGCGCCCGGCCCGTCGCTGGAGCGCGCGGTCGCCGACCTGCGCCGACGCCTGGCGGTGCCGGCGCGCTTGGAAAGCCGTGGTCTGGTGCTGCGCTGGGAGGTGGCGCCGGGGGTGGAGCGGGTCTGGGCCGCGGAGCGATCCCGCTGGCGCGGCCACGCCACCGTCACCCGCGAGGACCGAATCGCCGAGCCCGGCGAGGCCGACCTGCCGACCCTCTTGCGCGAACGCTACGCCGGGCCCGCCTTGCGGGTGGTGGCCGAAGACGGCGGGCACGTGTTCTTTCTGCCGGAGCAGGCGGACCCGGACGCGGGGCCCTTGGTGAGCCTGTGCGCGGCGTGCCAGCGTTGGGCCGAGGGCCCACAGGAACGGTGTCCCCACTGCGGCGGGCCGGTGGACGTACGGCTTGCGATCCGGCCGCCGCGGAGGTGAGCGATGGCGCTGGCGTACCTCGAGTGCAGCCGTTGTGGCGCCACGCACGAAGCCGGGCGGTTGCACAACCTTTCGCCCTGCTGCCAGGCACCGCTGTTGGCACGGTACGATCTCGACCGAGTCGCGGCCACGCTGCCGCGCGAGCGGCTGCAGCGTCGCCGGCCCGGTCTGTGGCGCTACGCCGAGGCGCTGCCGGTGCAGCACGCGGAGCGGCGATTGACGCTTGGCGAGGGCGCCACCCCCTTGCTTCCCGCGCCACGCCTGGCCCAGGCGCTCGGCGTGCGCCGGCTTTGGCTCAAGGACGAGAGCCGCAATCCGACGGCGTCGTTCAAGGCGCGGGGGGCCTGCGTCGCCGTCTCGCGCGCCTGGGAGTTGGGCGCCGCTGCCCTCGCCCTTCCATCGGCGGGGAACGCGGGCAGCGCCGCGGCCGCCTACGCCGCCGCCGCCGGACTGCCGATCCACGTAGCGATTCCTCGGGATACGCCGGCCAACCTACGGGCCGAACTGCAGGCCCTCGGCGCTCACGTCCTCGAAGTCGACGGCCTGATCGACGCCTGCGGCGCCAAAATCGCTGCCTTGGCTCGCACGCACGGCTGGTTCGAGATGGCCACGTTCAAAGAACCCTATCGCCTGGAAGGCAAGAAGACGATGGGCTTCGAGTTGGCCGAACAGCTCGGCTGGCGGTGGCCCGATGCCATCGTCTATCCTACGGGCGGCGGGTTGGGGCTTGTGGCGCTCTGGAAGGCCTGCGAGGAGGCGGAACGGCTCGGCTGGGTCCGCGGGCCCCGACCGCGGCTGTTCGCAGTGCAGGCGGCGGGATGCGCACCGTTCGTTCGCGCGTGGGAGCTTGGGCTTTCGCACGTCGAGCCGTGGCCGCAACCGCGCACGGCCGCCTGGGGCTTGCGCGTGCCACGTAGTCTCGGCGACGCGCTGGTGTTGCGCGTGCTGCGCCAATCGGAGGGCGCGGCGATCGCCGTTGGCGAGGTCGACATGCGCGATTGGGTTGGACGCCTCGGAGCGGCCACCGGCGTATACACCTCGTGGGAGGGCGCCGCCGCCGTGGCCGCGGTGCCGCGGTTGCGCGACGTCGGTCTCCTCGACGGACGCGACGAAGTGGTCGTCTTCCTGACCGGTTCTGGGTTGAAGTACGGAGCGGATGCCTGACGCCGTCGTCGTGGGCGGTGGCCTGGCGGGCTTGGCGGCCGCTGTCGAGCTGACGCAGGCCGGGTGGGACGTTGTCCTCCTCGAAGCACGCACCCGCCTGGGCGGTCGTGTATGGACGCATCACGTCGAGGGGGTGGCGCTGCCGATCGAGTTGGGCGCGGAGTTCGTCCGCGGCCCCCGTGGACCGCTGTGGGACTTGGCCCGCACGGCGGGCGTGGCGCTCGGCCCAGCGCGCGGGCCGGCGTGGCAGCGTCGGGACGGGCATCTGACGCCCGTTCCGCCGGGACGGTGGCGCATGGCCGAATGGATTTTCGAGCTCGAACGTCGTTTGGACGGCGGCGATCTTGCCCTCGGCGACGCCCAGCGGCGTTGGGGTAGGCACCCCACCGAACGTTGGGCGTGGCTGCGCCGCTACGTCGAAGGCTACCACGCGGCCGACCCGGAGCGCGTCAGCTTGCGTTGGCTGGCCGACGCGGAGCGCAGCGAGGACGGGGAGGATTACCGAGTCGTTGTCGGCGGCCTGGGTCGGGTGGTGGCGGCGCTGGTAGCTGCCCTGCCGCGCGACGCAATCCGCCTGGGCGTCGTGGCGCGGGACCTTCGTTGGCGGCCCGGGCGGGTTGAGATCCGAATGCGACGGCAGGACAGCGGGGCCTGGGAGAGCGTCGCGGCGGGGGCGGCCATTGTCGCCCTACCTTGGAGCCTGGTGAGCGCCCCCGCGCACGAGCCCGGCGCCTTGCGGCTCGACCCAGAGCCCGAGGCGGTGCGCCAGGCCCGCGAACGGGTGGCCTTGGGTTCGGCCTTCAAGATTCTCTTGTTGTGCCGCGATCGATTTTGGGAGGACATCGTCACCGCAGCGCCGGAGCAGTGGGCCACGGCGCGTTTCCTTTACTTCGACGACGTGCCCGTCCCGACCTGGTGGACTTGGGCCCCCCTTCGCGCCCCGCTGCTCGTTGGCTGGGCCGGTGCCGGCGCCGCGCGCGCCTTGCAGCGCCTCGATCCGGGGGAACGGTTCGAGGCGGCCGTCCATTCCTTGGCCGTCGGACTCGATCTCGATCGGGCGTTCGTACGCCACCAGGTGCAAGCCTGGTTCCAGCACGACTGGGACGCCGATCCCTTCGCCCGCGGCGCATACAGCTACGTGATTGCGGGCGGGCGCGAGGCCCAGGCGGCTCTGGCCGAACCCGTGGCTGGCACCCTCGCGTTCGCGGGGGAGGCCACCTGCCCGTGGGGCCACAACGGCACGCTCGACAGCGCCGTCGAATCGGGGCGTCGTGCGGCCCTTCAGCTGCTGGAAGCACGGGTCGGTGCATGAGGCGCCTGGTCGGAATCGGTTTGGTGGCGGCGCTGCTCGGGCCGGCGTGTTCCCCAACCTATGTTCTTCGCGCCGGCTGGGCGGAATGGCAACTTCTCCGGGCGCGCCGGCCCATCGCCGCCGCATTGCACGATCGTTCGCTGGACTCGGTCACGCGGGCCAAGCTCGCGCTCGTGCTCGACGCGCGGGCCTTTGCCGACAGCGCTTTGGGGCTGCGGGTGGGGCGGGCCTACACCAGCGTCGCGTTCCTGCGGCGCGATACGCTGGCGCTCGTGCTCTCGGCAGTACGGAAGGACCGGTTTGAGCCCTACCGGTGGTGGTTCCCCATCGTCGGGCGCGTGCCCTACAAAGGGTTCTTCCGTCGCCTTGACGCGGAGCGTGCCGCGGCCGCGCTGGAGCGTCGCGGCTACGACACCTACCTACGGCCGACGGTCGCCTTCAGCACCCTCGGATGGCTGCCGGACCCGCTGCCGTCGCCCTTGTTGCGGGCGGATAGCGTCGCCTTGGTGGCCACGATCGTCCACGAAACGTTCCACAACACCTTGTTCCTTCCTGGGCAGGTCGGCTTCAACGAGAGCGCGGCGGAACTGGTGGGCGCCCAAGGCGCGATCGCGTTCTTTTGCGGGCGCGCACCCGATAGCCCGCGGTGCGACGAAGCGCGCCTAGCGTGGTGGGATCAGATCCGTTTCGGCGCGTTCCACGAGGCGCTGGTCGAGGAGTTGCGCCGGCTCTACGACCGGTCTGATCTGGATCGTTCCGCCAAGCTTCGGCGGCGAGAGGAGGTGTTCGCCGCGACGCGGGCGCGGTTCCGGAACGCGGTGCAGCCCTGCCTTCGGGTGGCGCGGTACGAGGGCTTCCTTCGCGGGCCGTTGAACAACGCCACCGTGCTGGCCCGGGCCCTCTACCACGAACGTCTGCCGTTGTTGGAGGCGTGGTGGCGCCGTCAGTCCGGCGATGCGCGTGCCAAGATTGCCGCTCTCGTCGCGTTGGCCCGTGCGCATCCGCGCGATCCGTTCGGTGCGGTGGCGGCAACCGTGCCGGCGGCGGAGGTGGCGGGCGTCGTGACCCCTTGCCCGACGGCGGGCGGTGAACGTCGATTCGTCGGGACGACCGTCGATGCCCGGTCGGAATCGCCGGAATAGCGTTTCCCTCTACGCGGTGCGCCCCTGCGCCTGCGCGCTGCTCTCGATCGGAATCGCCGTGTTGGGGTGCGAGGGTCCGCCGCCTCTGCGTCTGCAGCCGGTCACGGCTGGGGGTGAGGCGCTCGAAGAGGAGCTTCATCTGCCACGCGCGACGGGCACCTGGCGCTTCGTAGGTTGGCGGCTGACCGGTACGGCCCAAGCGCCGAACGTACTGTGGGGATCGTTGCAGCTCGACACGCAGCGGTTCGACTCGATCGGTGGGCTGTACGTCGATGCCGATAGCGCCCGTTGGCGCGTCTCCGGCGAGGTGCGTCGCGATGCGACGGTGGCGATGGTCGCTTGGCGGCCGGATGGCGCGGTGGTTGTGCTCGCCGGCGACATCCGGCGGGATACGCTATGGATCCGCTTGACCACTTGGCCGACGGCCACGCCCTGGCCCGCCGGAACGGCGGCGGCGTTCGTGCGTGCGGGTCCTTCCGGACCGCCGTTCCGGCGCCCGACGGCCGAGACGGTGACGACTCCCGTCGTGACGCCACCTCGGGCAACCATCGGGGCACCGGCGCCGGTCGGGCCGCCGAGACCGCTGGAACGGGCGGCGCCTTCGCGTCCGCCACGGGTCCGCCCACCCGCCCCACCGGGTCGTGACACCTTGCGGCCGCGCGACACGGCGCGTCCTCCGACGCCGCCCGTCGACACCACCCCGCCACGACGCGACACCGCGCGCCCTCCCGGGCAGCAGCCCCCGTCGCCATTGCCCCCGCCTCCGCCGCGACCGGACACCGGTCGTCCGCCGGCCCGGCGTTAGACGGGGCGCTCTTTCGCGTCCCCGCGCGGAATCGGGCGACCGTGCGGGTCCCGCGCGGGGTGGCCGAGATCCTCGTCGAGCGCGGGCCCGATCGTCTCGGGCCGAACATGTTCCAAGCGTTCCGCTTCCTCGTGCACCGTCGCTTCGTCCATGCCTTCGCGCTCGACCAAGTAGCGCTCCCAGAGACGGTGCGCCCGGACGAGCTGGGCCGCCCGTTCCCGCCCACCGGCCGTCAAACCCTGTGCGTCGACCCAACCAGCGCGCTCCAAACGCCGCCACAAACGTCGTGCTCGATGGCGGTCGGCGCCAAGGCGCGCGCCCACGGCGTCGGGATCCACCCGTGCTCCTTCCTCCTCGAGCCGCAAGGCGTGCTTGAGCGCATCCTCCTCCCAGCGCTGCCGCTGGCGCTGCCGCCGCAGCCAGAGTCGCGCCAGCAGACCCCGACGCGGGGCGCCGAGAAACGCCAGGAAGAACAACCCCGTGGCCACCAGGACCATCGTCCCGCCGCTCGAGACGTTGGCGTAGTAGCTGAGGTACAGACCCCCCACAGCGGCCAGCGCCGCCACCGCGACCGACACCGCCCACATCCGGGCGAAGCGGTGCACCAACAGGAAGGCGGTCGACGCCGGCGTCACCAGCATGGCGACCACGAGCACCAAGCCAACGGTTTGCAACGACGCCACGACCCCGAGCGACAAGAGCAGCATCTGCAGGTAGTGAAGCCGCCGCACCGGCAATCCGATGGCGGCGGCGTACTCGGGGTCGAAGGCGTGGAGCACCCACTCCTTGTAAAGCAGGCTCACAACAAGGAGGACCAACGCCGCCACCCCAGCGGTCAGCCCAAGGTCCCGGTTCTCCACCCCCAAGACGTTGCCGACCAGCATGTGCATGAGATCGACGCTGCGGGACTGAATCGCGGAAATAAGCACGATCCCCAAGGCGAACGCCGCGGTGAAGACGACGCCGATGGCCGCGTCCTCCTTCAGCCGCGAATGGCTCGTCACCCAACCGATGAGCAGGGCCGTCAACACCCCAGCGACGGCCGCACCCCAGAAGAATTGGCGCGTTCCCAGGAGGAAGGCGACCGCGGCTCCGGGCAGGACGGCATGCGAGAGCGCATCGCCGATGAGAGCCATGCGGCGAAGAACGACGAAGCAGCCCAGCGTTCCGCAAACGATCGCCACCAGCAGGGCCGCCAGCAGCGCCCGCTGCATGAACAGGTAGCGCCACGGCTCCAGGAGCCCCTCAAGCATGTCAATGGTCCTCGCTTCCCCACTGTTCGAGCAGCGCCAGAGCGGTCAACCGGCCGCCGTACGTTTGGCGCAGCAACGACGGCGTAAGCACCTGGCGCGGCGGCCCCGCGGCGACAACCCGGCCATTCAACAACACCACGCGATCGAAATGACGACGCGCCGCCACCAAGTCGTGCAAGACGACGACGGTTGTGCGCCCCTCGCGCCGCAGTTCCTCGAGCAGGCGGTAGATCGCCTCCTCGGTGGCCGCATCGACCCCCACGAACGGTTCGTCGAGCAAGAACAAGTCCGCATCTTGCGCGAGGGCTCGCGCCAGGAAGACCCGCTGCTGCTGGCCCCCAGAGAGCTGGCCGATCTGGCGATTGGCCAGGTTGCCGATGCCAAGTCGGGCCAATGCATCGCGGGCGCGGACGTGATCGTTCGGCCCGGGGCGCCGCAGCCAGCCTAGGTGCACGTAGCGGCCCATGAGCACGACGTCGAAGGCGGTCACGGGAAAATCCCAATCCACCGCCGAGCGCTGCGGCACGTACGCGACGCGGCGCCGCACGCGATCGATGGGGGCACCGAACACCTCCACCCGGCCGTCGTCCGCCGGGACGAGGCCGAGGACGGCGCGCAGCAGCGTGCTTTTGCCGGCCCCGTTCGGGCCGACGATGGCCACGCGCTCGCCCGGTTCCACCGTCAGACTGACGCCGCGCAGCACGGGCCGATGGTCGTACGCCACGCTCAACCGTTCGAGTCGCAAGGCCGGGGTGCTCATCGCACCACCTCCGCCAGCTCCGGTGGCAAGGGCGGCACCTGGCCCCCCAAGGCCGCCACGATGGTCCGGGTGTTGTGAATCATCATTCCCAGGTAGGTGTCGGCGCCCGAACCCGGCGGTCCGAGCGAATCGGAGTACAACGGTCCGGCCACCTGCGCCCTCGCCTCGCGCGCCAACTGCCGCACCAAACTCGGGTTCACGGTCGTCTCGACGAAGACGGCCGGTACCCGCACCTCGCGCAGCAACCTCGTGAGCCCAACCATCGTTCGCGCGGAGGCTTCCTCGTCGGTGGACACCCCAATGGGTGAGCGAACGGTCAGCCCGTAGGCGCGGGCGTAGTAGGCGAAGGCGTCGTGCGACGTGACGAGAATCCGTGCCGACGGCGGCACCGTGGCGATCGCGGCGCGGATCCACTGGTCGAGCGCCCGCAGTCGACGCCGGTACGCCTCGGCCCGCCGATGAATGTCCGCGGTGCAGCTGGGCGCCAGCCGCGCCAACGCCGCCTCGATTCGGTCGACGTACCGCAGAAAGAGACGGGGATCCCCCCACATGTGCGGATCGGGGTCGAAGCCCTCGCGTCCGCGTGCGTAGAGCGGCGGCAGTCCGTCCGCCACGGCCACGATCGGTCGCCGGCCGCCGGCGTGACGCACCAGCTTCTCCAGCCACCCTTCGAGCCCGAGGCCATTGGCCAAGACGAGGTCCGCCTCGGCCGCCTCGCGCAGATCGCGAGGTGTCGGCTCGTAGATGTGCGGGTCGCCGCCGATTGGCAGCAGCCCGACGACGCGTACGCACGGTTCGCCCACCGCCCGCGCCGCGTCGGCGATCATGGTGGTGGTGGCCAACACGCGCGGCCGGCCGTCCTCGACGGCTGCGGGCCGAGCGCAGGCGGCGAACGCCAGCACGAACGGAGCGAAGCGGCGCATGGGTGTCCGCGCGGCCGGCCGAGGTGCGGGCCGGTTGAATCGCGGTTCAATTTTAATCTGTGTTAAAAGACGGCCGCAAGGGCCGCGTCCGTGCGACCGCCACCTGGTACGCGGCCCGGGCCGTGGCGGGCGTTCCACCCCAAAGCGCCGCCAGGCGCGGCGCCCAGGCGGCGGCGGCCGCCACCGCCCCGTCGGCCGTCTCAACCAGGAGGTGAAGCCGACGAGCGAAAAGATCGTCCAAGGTGAGCACGTCTTCCTCGAGGAGTGCGTGCTCCGCCTCGACCCCGAGGTCGGGTCGCCCGGCAACCAAGGGCGCAGCGAGGTCGGGTCTGGCGGCCACGCGCTGGAGAAGGCCGAAGGCTCCGGTGCCGTAGCGGCGAGCGAGGTGCTCGCCGGCGGCGGGGCCGAGGCCAAGTGCCTGCGCCGCGGCCTCTACCGCGCGGCAAAGCGCGTCCCACCCCGCCGGCGGATGGCCGGGCAACGGAAGGTTCGCGGTCGGCGAGGCGCCGACCGCCCGGCCCAAGCGCGCCAGCTGCCGGGCGGCGACGTCGACGGCGTCGGCGGCCATCCGCCGGTAGGTGGTCAGTTTGCCCCCGGCGATGGAGAGCAGCCCGGAAGGATCGGCCCACACGTCGTGCTCGCGCGGGATGGCGCTCGGGTGTCGGGTGTCGGATCGGGCGAGCAGTGGTCGCACGCCGCTCCAGGCTGCCCAGGCGTCACGGACGGCGAGGTGTGCCCTGGGGACGAGCGCGTTCAATGCAGCGAGCAAATAGTCCCGTTCTTCCTCCGTCACAGCCGCAGCGGCCGGATCGTCCGGATGGTCCACGTCGGTGGTGCCGACGTAGGTGAGCCCATCCCAGGGCAGGGCGAAGAGAACGCGCCCGTCGACGGGGTGGAGGAACGCGACGGCCGTCCGGAGACCCACGCGGTCGGCGGGAAAGACGAGATGCAAGCCGCGCGTGGGCCGCAGGCGCGAGGGCGCGTCGGGGTCGCGCAGGCGGCGGACGCGATCGACCCAAGCGCCGGTCGCGTTGAGGACGACCCGGGCGCCGACTTCCTGCACTGCGCCGGTGGGAACGTCGCGGACGGCGGCCGTCCAACGCCCGGTTTCGCCGGTCAGCCCGTCCAAGCTCGCGTAGGACAGCACCACGGCGCCGAAGGCGCGCGCGGCGCGAACGAGCTCGTAGGTGAGGCGAGCGTCGTCGACCTGGGCGTCCCAGTAGAGGCCCGCGCCCCGTAAACCCACCGGGCGCAGCGCCGGTTCCGCGCCGGCGATGGCGGTGGGGCGAAGCCAGCGGTGCCGGGGCAAGTCCCGGTAGCCAGGCGGTCGTACAACCAGAGCCCGGTGCGCAGGCGCCCAGGCCCCACCCGGTCCCCTTGCCACAACGGGAAGAGGAACGGCAGCGGACGAACGAGATGGGCGGCGTGCGCCAACAGCCAAGCGCGCTCGCGGCTCGACTCGCGCACCAGGCGGATGGCCCCCTGCTCGAGGTAGCGCAAGCCGCCGTGAGCGAGACGCGAAGAACGACTGCTGGCGCCCGCGCCGAAGTCCGCGGCTTCGATCAACGCAACGCGCAATCCCCGCGCTGCCGCGTCGACCGCCACCCCGGCGCCGGTGGTCCCACCCCCGACGACGAGCAACTCTCAGCGCTCGCGGCCGAGCGCCGCCCAAGCCTCCGATCCCCGCGTCGCCGGATCGGTCACGACAGGTCCGCCAGCCCCAGCGCGTCCAGCAAGGCCTGAAAGGAAATTTCGGCGTGGCTCAGAACGAAGACGCCTTCGAAGCTCGCTTCCGAGAAATGGAAGTCGGTTTCGATCAGCAACCCGCTTCGCGTCCGCCGGGCAATCTCCTGGCGCGGGCCGTCCTCCAACTCCGGCGTGTCGATCATCACGCTGTGGCCTAGGAAGGTGCCCAGAACACCGACGTACGAGGCGCAGACGATATTGCCCAACTCCTTGAGCGTCGACTTCTCCATATGGTCGAAATCTTCGCTGTCTGCCCGCGGCGCACGTCGCAACAGCAGACCGACCATCCGCGCGGCCGTCTCCCGCGCCAAGATCAGCGACGCCCGCTCCTTGGGATTCGCGTGCCGCGCCAGCACCCGCACCGTCACCATGACGAGCCGGTCTCCCGGCGGAAACCCAAGGTCGGCTTGCTCGCTCGGTTCCACCCACTGCATCCGTGGGATGGAGATCATCACCCGGAAGCCCGTCAACGACGACAGGTTCGTAGCCGCGCGGCCCGCGCCGATGCTGACCACCTCCCGCAGCGCGTCGAGCTGCCGCGGATGCACCGATCGATCCGGACGCACGGTTCCCTCCTTCACAACCGTGGCGGGGTGACCCCGGTTTGCCCCTGATACTTTCCGCGCCGATCCGCGTAGCTTTCGGCGCAGGGCTCGTCCGCTTCGAAGAACAGCAGCTGCGCGATCCCTTCGCCCGCATAGATCTTCGCGGGAAGCGGCGTGGTGTTCGAAATCTCGAGGGTCACATGCCCCTCCCACTCCGGTTCCAGCGGCGTGACGTTCGTAATGATGCCGCAACGAGCGTAGGTCGATTTGCCCACGCAGAGGACAAGAACGTTGCGCGGGATGCGGAAGTACTCCACGGACCTCGCCAAGGCGAACGAATTCGGCGGAATGATGCAAACGTCGCCCTCAAAATCGACGAAGGAACGAGCATCGAACGCCTTGGGGTCGACAATCGCGTTGTTGACGTTCGTGAAGATCTTGAATTCCCGAGCCACACGCATGTCGTAGCCGTAGGAGGAGACGCCGAAGGAGATCGTCCCGCGGCGCACCTGGTTCGGCTCGAAGGGCTCGATCATGCGGTGCGTTTCGGCCATGAAGCGGATCCAGCGGTCGGGCTTCAGGCTCATCGCTGGGGGGCAGGTGCGCGTTCCATGAGCGGGCAAGGTAGGAGGGTCGCGAGGGCGGAGCAAGCGCGTCGTTGCTTGACAGGCATGGCGGGGCGCGGCTAGCTTGCAAGGGCTAGCATGTGAAAAATTTCACGAGCGACCGCGCATGCTCCGACCCTACGGCCCGCTGCTGGTGCTGCTGCTGGTGTCCGTTCTCAACGCGGTCCTGCTGGTCGTCCTCTCCACCGTGCTCAGCCCGACGGTGCGCACCCCGGTCAAGCTCTCGCCGTACGAGAGCGGGATTGTGCCGCTGGGCACGACGCGCGAGCGGCAGTCGATTCATTTCTACCTCGTGGCCCTCCTGTTCATTGTCTTCGACGTGGAGACGGTGCTGCTGGTGCCGTGGGCGGTGGCGGCGCGGGCGGTGGGCGGGGTCGGTTTCGGTGCCGCCCTCGTCTTCCTGCTCATCCTGACCGTGGGGCTGGTGTACGAATGGAAGAAAGGAGCGCTGGAATGGACATGACGACGCGGTCCTCGCCCCGGTCGGAGGAGCGCTTGCAACGCAGCACAACGTTGGGGGGGCTGTTTAGCGGTGCACCCACGTTTCTGACCACGCGCTTGGAGGCGGTGATCAACTGGGCGCGGGCCAACTCGCTGTGGCCGATGCCCTTTGGCACGGCCTGTTGCGCCATCGAGATGATGGCCACGGCGGCCTCCCATTACGACTTGGCCCGCTTTGGCATGGAGCGGATGAGCTTCAGTCCGCGCCAGGCGGACCTGTTCATCTGCGCCGGCCGGGTGAGCTACAAGATGGCCTCGGTCCTCCGGAAAATCTGGGAGCAGATGCCGCAGCCGAAGTGGTGCATCTCCATGGGCGCCTGCGCTTCCAGCGGTGGGGTGTTTGACACCTACACGATGGTCCAGGGGATCGACACCGTGATCCCGGTGGACGTCTACGTCCCGGGCTGTCCGCCGCGCCCGGAGGGGCTGCTCTACGGCATTCTTCTGATCCAAGAGAAGATCCGGCGCTCGCGGCCCCTGCGCGAATGGGTGGAGCCGGAGCGTGACGCCTTGCCGCCCGGGCTGCCGGCGATGCCGACCGAGCGGGTCAACTTGGTGGCGGCGCCCTTCGGGAACTCCACCCAACAGAACCGCATTAGCGGGTTCGTCTCGACTGCGGCGGTGGTGCGAGTGGGTGACCGCCAACCGTGAGGACGCCCGATGACCGAGGACGCCTTTCGGCGCGCGCTTGAGCAAGTGGAACACGGCCCGGCATCCACGGTGGCGCCGGCACCGCATGTTCCGCCACTCGAACGAGAGGTACCGGAGCACCCGTCGGTGACCGCTCTTCGGGCGCGATTTGGCGCGGCGATCCTGCGGCACGAGGTCGTGAGCGGGGACGAGCACATCGTCTATATCGAGCCCGATCGCAACGTCGAGATCCTTCGCTGGCTCCACGGTGATCCGGCGCAACGATACGACTACCTCGCCGATTTGACCGCGGTCGACTACGGCGGCGGGCGGCCGATTCAGGTCGTCTACCAGCTATGGTCGATCCCGCACAAGCGGGCGCTGCGGGTCAAGGCGGAGTTGCCCCTGGATCGCCTGGAGATCGATTCCGTGGTGGCCATTTGGAACTCGGCCAATTGGCTCGAGCGCGAAGTCTACGACATGTTCGGCGTCATCTTCCGCGGCCATCCGGACCTGCGCCGTATTCTTATGCCGTACAACTACGCCGAAGGGCATCCGCTGCGGAAGGATTTCCCCTTGCGTGGGCGCTTTTCTCGGGCCGAACAGACGCGGCGCGCCTTGGCGATGACGGTGGAGGACTACTACAGCCCCTACGAACTCGACCTGGCGCGCCGCCTGGGGCAGCCGTTGCCGGAAATCTTTGCCGAGATGTTGGAGGGGCGCGACTTCGCGCGCGAGGCGCGCGGGGAGGAGGGCGATGGCGCGTAGAACCGTCGTTTACGAGGTCACCCGCACCCCCGAGCTGGCGCCCGACGGTTCCTTGGTGCATGCGCCGGTCGTGCCCGTCGAGGCCGAGCTACCGGCGGAATACCGCGAGGCCATTCACGGCGAGCATATGCTCATCAACATCGGGCCGCAGCACCCCGCGACCCACGGCGTGCTGCGCCTGGTCCTCGAGCTCGACGGCGAAACGGTGGTGCGCTGCATCCCCCACATCGGTTACCTCCACTCGGGCTTCGAAAAGCTTGGCGAGTACCGTACTTGGAATCAGATCATCCCCTTGACCGACCGCATGGACTACCTGGCGCCGCTCATCTACAACTGCGCCTACGCCATGGCGGTCGAAAAGCTCATGGGGATCGAGGTGACGGAGCGGTGTAAGGTGGTACGCGTCATCCTGATGGAAATGGACCGCATCTTCAGCCATCTGCTGTGGCTGGGGACGACGGCCATCGACATCGGCGCCTTCACCGTCTTCCTGTGGACGTTCCAGCAGCGCGAGAAGATCTACACCTTTCACGAGGCCTACACCGGCGCGCGAATCACCACCAGCGCCACCCGCATCGGCGGGATGATGGCGGACCTACCGCCGGGATGGGTGGAAGGCGTGCGCGAGTGGTTGCGCGAGTTCCCCCGCACGCTTGACGAAGTGGAGACCTTGCTGACGACCAACGCCATCTGGGTCGGCCGAACGCAGGGCGTCGGCGTCATCGGGCCCGAAGAGGCGATCAACTACGGTTTCTCTGGGCCGAACCTACGGGCATCCGGCGTTCCGTACGACGTGCGCAAGGACAAGCCGTACTACGACTACGATCTCTACGATTGGGACGTGCCCGTGGGAGAGAACGGGGACGTCTACGACCGCTACCTGGTCCGCATGGAGGAGATGCGCCAGAGCGCGCGCATCCTGTGGCAGGCGCTCGACCGCCTACCGGACGGCCCCATCAACGTGGACAATCCGCGCGTCATCCTGCCGCCCAAGTCGAAGGCGATGAGCGACATGGAGGCCATGATTCACCATTTCAAGGTGGTCATGGAGGGGGTGCGCGCGCCGGTGGGCGAAAGTTGGTTGAGCGTCGAAGGGTCGAAGGGTGAGCTCGGCATGTACGTCGTCTCCGACGGCGGCAGCAAGCCGGTGCGTTGGCGGGTGCGGGCGCCGTCGTTCCTCAACATCTCCGTCCTGCCGAAGCTCGTGGAGGGCGCGCTGTTGGCCGACGTGATCGCCATCAACGCATCGTTGGACATCGTGTTGGGCGAAATCGATCGCTAGGGGGTCGAGGATGAGCGCGGAGGTGCCCGAGCGGCGCAATCCGGGGTTCGCCGGGGAGACGGGCGAGTTCGTCCATCTGACGGAGGAAGACATTCGTGGTACAGCCTACGCGGGCGTGCGCTCGCCCGACGGGGGTCATCCAGCGGTGGCGGGTACGGTGCCGTTTCTTCGGGCCGACACGGATCCGCAGGCGCCGCTGTTCGACGGTCCCTACCGGGAGCGGCTGGAAAAGATTCTTCGCCGCTACCCGGACAAGCAGGCGGCGCTGTTGCCGGTGCTCCATCTAGCGCACGAGCGACGTGGGTACCTGTCGCCGGAGACGATGGCCGAAGTGGCGGACGTGCTGGGGCTGTCTCCGGCGTACGTTCGCGGGGTGGCAACCTTCTACACGATGTACAACCTGCGGCCCGTCGGCCGGTACCTGATTCAGGTCTGCACGAACATCTCCTGCATGCTGTGCGGCGCGTACGACGTGCTGCGGGCCTTTTTGGAGCACACGGGTACGGAGCTGGGCGAGACGTCGGCCGACGGGCGTTTCACGGTCATCGAGGTCGAGTGTCTTGGAGCCTGCGGCTTCCCCACGGCGGTCCAGATCAACGACCGCTACTGGGAGAGTGTCCGCCCGGAGGACGTGCCGACGATCCTCGCCAGCTTGCGCTAGAGAGTCATGGCGTATCCCTACCGTCATCCGGACGAAGTGCGGCTGCTGTCCGAGTACTTTGGCGATCCGGAGGCGCGCACCCTGGAGGGCTGGCGCCGCCGCGGCGGCTACCGGGCGTGGGAAAAAGCGCTCGGCATGGATCCGGCGCAGATCGTCGAGGAGGTCAAGAAATCGGGTCTGCGGGGTCGCGGGGGCGCGGGGTTTCCCACGGGGGTAAAGTGGTCCTTCATGCCGCAGAAGCCGACGAAGCCGCACTACTTGCTGTGCAATGCCGACGAGAGCGAGCCCGGCACCTTCAAGGACCGGGAGCTCATACGCTGGACACCCCACCAGGTGCTCGAGGGCTGCCTCCTGGGCGCTTACGCCATCCGTGCGCAGCACTGCTACATCTACATTCGCGGCGAGTACATGGAAGTCGCGCAGATCCTGGCGCGGGCCATCGAGGAGGTCTACGAGGCGGGGCTGGCGGGCGAGAATGTGCTGGGCAGCGGCGTGACGGTCCATCTAACGCTCCACCTCGGCGCGGGTGCGTACATCTGCGGCGAGGAAACGGGGTTGATGAACTCCTTGGAGGGGCGGCGGGGGGAGCCGCGGGTCAAACCCCCCTACCCGGCCGTGGCCGGGTACTTCGGCTGCCCAACGACGATCAACAACGTGGAAACGCTGGCCAACGTGCCGCACATCGTCCTCCACGGCGGGGAGTGGTACCGTCAGTGGGGCACGGAGAAATCGCCCGGCACGAAGCTATTCTGCGTTTCGGGGCACGTGCGGCGACCGGGCAACTACGAAATGCCGCTCGGCTATCCGTTCCGGAAGTTCGTTGAGGAGGTCTGCGGAGGCACACCGAGCGGTGCGCCGATCAAGGCCGTCATCCCGGGGGGCTCGTCCGTGCCCATCCTGGCGGCCGAGGAGTTGGACATCGGGATGGACTACGAGTCCATCGCGGCGGCGGGCTCCATGCTGGGCGCGGGCAGCGTCATCGTGATGGACGCGCGCACGAACCTCGTGCCCCCGGTGCGTCGGATGGTGGAGTTCTACGCCCACGAGTCCTGTGGGCAATGCACACCCTGCCGGGAGGGGACGGCTTGGGCGGCCAAGATCCTGCGCCGCATCGAGCGGGGCGAGGGCACGGAAGACGACCTGCAGACGCTGCTGGACGTGAGCGAGAACATGACGGGGCGGACGATCTGCGTGCTCAGCGACAGCGCGGCGGCGCCCATCGTCTCCTCGATCCAGAAGTTCCGGGAGGATTACCTGGCCTACATGCGCCGGCCGACCCTGGCCGGGGCGGGAGCGTAGCCGATGAGCGACACGGTGCGCTGCACGATCGACGGGCTGACCGTGGAGGTGCCCAAGGGCACGACGATCCTCGAAGCGGCGGCGCGGGCCGGCATCGACGTGCCGCACTACTGTTACCATCCGGCGTTGTCGGCACCGGCGCAGTGTCGCATCTGCCTCGTCGAGGTCGAAGGCGTGGCCAAGCTCGTCCCGGCCTGCGTGACGGCGGTCGCTGACGGGGCCGTGGTGCGCACCGAGAGCGACGCGGCGCTCGCGGCGCGCAAGGGTGTCATGGAGTTCCTGCTGATCAACCACCCGCTCGACTGTCCGGTCTGCGACCAGTCGGGCGAGTGTGGTTTGCAGGACTACGCGTACGAGGAGGGACGCAAGTTCGGTCGCCTCAAGGAGCCCAAGCGCGTCATCGGACGCGACGATTTTGGTGGCGACGTGCTGTTCGAGGGCGACCGATGCATCCTTTGCACCCGCTGCGTTCGCTTTATGCGCGAGATCGCCCGGGACGAGCGGCTGGCCGTGGTGCAGCGAGGCGATCGCAACACGATCGACACGTTCTTCGACCGGGGCCTCGAAGGCAGCCTCTGGGCGGGCAACGTGGTCGACATCTGCCCCGTGGGCGCCTTGTTGTCGAAGGACTTTCTCCACAAGGCACGCGCTTGGGATCTCGATCGCGTGCCCTCCGTCTGCCCCTCCTGCAGCCATGGCTGCAACATCCGTCTGGAGGTGCGGGACAATCAGGTCATGCGGCTCAAGCCTCGGCCCAACCCGGAGGTCAACAGCTACTGGATGTGCGACGTGGGTCGGTTCAACTATCGCTGGCTCAACCGTCAAGATCGCTTGGAAGCCCCGTTGGTGCGTCAGGGCGAGCGACTGCTGGCGACCACGTGGAGCGTGGCGTTGAACGACCTGGTGGAGCGCCTGCGGGGGCGCCGGGGCGGGGCGATGCTCGTCTCGCCGTTGCTCAGCAACGAAGACCTTGGGGCGGCGCGGCGCCTGGCCGACGCGCTCGGGTTCCAGGCCCTCGGCTTCCGCGTGGCCGAAGGACCGGAAGAGGCCCTTCCCGGTTGGTCCAAGCTGAAGCTGCGGCGGGAGCGCGCGGCGAATGTCGAGGGCGCGCGGCGTTTAGGCTTCGTCCGCTGGGGTGGCGCGGACGGCCGCGGTGGGCTCGAGCGACTTCAAGGCCCGGTGGTGGTGATCGTCGGCGATGAACTTGGGGACGCCGACGTCGCCTGGGCCCCGCAGGCCGAGCTCGTCATCGTTGTCGGTCCGGTCCTCTCGGCGCCCCTGCGTCAGCGTGTGGACTTCGCGTTGCCGGCGACCACCTTCGCCGAGATGGAGGGCACGTTCACCAACGCGGAAGGGCGGGTGCAGCGCTTTTGGCCCGCGCTCGTGCCGCCAGGCATGGCGCGACCGAGCTGGCAGATCCTCGGCGTGCTGCTCGCCGGCCTGATTGGGGCGCCGGTGCCCGCTAGCGCGGCCGACGCCTTTGCCCTCCTCGGCGACGTCTGCCGGGACTTCGCCGGCTTCCGCTACGACGACCTCGGCCCGTGGGGACGGATTTTGCCGCAGCCCGCGGCCATCGAAGCGTGAGCGATCCATGGATACCCCGATGCCGCTGCATCGCGTCGGAGCGCTTGGACCCACCGCCTACTGGATCTTCGCCCTGGGGAAGATCCTCGTTGTCTTCACGGCGGTGATGATCACCGTGGCGCTCCTTACTCTCCTCGAACGGAAACTCAGTGCCTGGATTCAGGATCGCATCGGCCCCAACCGGGTGGGGCCCGGCGGCCTCCTGCAACCGGTGGCCGACGGTCTCAAGAACCTTCTGAAGGAGGAAACGCAACCCGCCGAAGCGGCGCGCGGCTTCTTCACCCTGGCGCCCATGCTGGCGATCATGCCCGCGCTGGTGCTCTTCGCTGTCGTGCCGCTGGCGGCGCCGTTGCCCACGCCCTTGGGCCTGGTCGAGATGAGCGTGGCCGAGGTGCCGGTGGGCATCCTGTTCGTGTTGGCCCTTTCCTCCCTCGGGGTTTACGGCATCACCCTGGCCGGTTGGGCCAGCGCCAACAAGTACGCCTTTCTGGGCGGGCTGCGGGCGGCGGCACAGCTCATTTCGTACGAAGTCTCCCTCGGTATGAGCTTGCTGCCGGTCTTCCTCGTGGTCGGCGACGTGACCCTTTCCGAGATGGTGGCGCGGCAGCAACAGATGCATTTGTGGTTTGCCTTGCCGCTGTGCCTGCCGTTCTTCCTCTTCTGGGTGGCTTCCTTTGCGGAGACGAACCGTTTGCCCTTCGACCTGCCGGAGGCGGAGTCCGAACTCATCACGGGCTACCACACCGAGTACTCGTCGATGAAGTTCAGCATGTTCTTCATCGCGGAATACGCCCACGTGCTGACCGTGTCCATGATCATGGCCACGGTGTTCCTCGGCGGTTGGGACATACCCCTCTGGCAGGGTGACAACATGTGGGTGGTGGCCGACGGCGTGGTGGCCGGAGCGGCGCCGGCGTGGTGGAAGACGGTGCTTACCCACTTCAGCTTCCTGCTCAAGACGGGCTTCTTCGTCGGCCTGTTCATGATCGTGCGTTGGACGCTACCACGGTTCCGCTACGATCAGGTGATGGACCTGGGTTGGAAGGTGATGCTGCCCGTCTCCCTCGTCTCGGTGGCGGTCAACGGGGGAGCCGTTTTGTTGTTGGAGCGCCTGCGGGTGCCGTATGGGCTTGGGTACGGTTTGATGTTGACGGCGATCAATCTGCCCCTGCTGGCGCTGGTGCTCTGGGGGCTGGACCGGGGCCGTGTGCTCACCGGCACGGGTTCCTTGCAACAGCGGAGACTGGCGGCGCAGGCCAAGGCCCGGGCCCGGCGGGCGGCCGCGGCAGCGTGAGGAGGAAGCGATGGCCATCGGCGTCAAGGTGATGCGGCGACCGGAGCAGCAGGTGTCCTACTTCCGCGCCACGGTGCGCGGAATGGCACTGACCTTCCGGCACTTGCTGCGCTCCGCCGGCGACCGTTCGGAGGTGACGATTCAGTACCCCGAGGAGCGGTGGGCCATCAGCCCGCGCTGGCGCGGCACCCACGTGATGGAAAAACACGCCGACGGACGGCCCAAGTGCGTCGCTTGCGGTCTCTGCCCGACCATCTGCCCGGCCAACTGCATCCGGCTGGTGCCCGGTGAGGACGACCAGGGCAACCGTTATCCCATCGTCTACGAAATCGACGAATTTCGTTGCATTTTCTGCGGGATGTGCCAGGAGGTCTGCCCGGTGGAAGCGATCCACGTGGGGGTTCACTACGAAAACGCCGAGTACACCCGGGAGCGATTCGTGTACGATCTGCCGCGCCTCATGGCCCAGGAGCATCCGTCCACGCTCCTGTGGGATCCCTCCGACCCGGCGAGCGAGTGACATGGCCACGGTCCTCTTCTACGTCTTCGCCGGGTTGGCCTTGCTCGGCGCCTTGATGATGGTCACGCGGGCCAACCCGGTCGCGGCGGTGCTGTGGTTGGTGGCGTCGTTTTTCGGCTTGGCGGGCATCTACACGCTCTTGCACGCCTACTTCGTGGGTGTCATCCAGGTGCTCGTCTACGCCGGCGCGATCATGGTGCTGTTCCTGTTCGTGATCATGCTGCTCAACCTCGGTCATCCGAACGACCCGCGGGACTTCCGCGGCCCCACGTGGCGAGGGATCGGGTTGGCCGCGGCTGTGGCGCTGGCGCTCGTCCTGGGATTGGCGATCCTGGACCTGCGCCTGCCGCTGGGCCGGCAAGCCGGGCTGCAAGCGCTGCTGGCCCGGTTGGAGCAGCAAGGCGTGGTCGGTGCGGTCGGTGTGGCCATGTACACGGATTTCGCCGTGCCCTTGCAGATTACGGGACTGCTCCTGTTGGTGGCGATCGTAGGGGCCATCGTGCTGGCCAAGCGAGACTTCTGAGGCGGAGGAGAGGGGTCGCATGGTGACGGACGTGGTGCCCCTGCCGGTGGTCCTGACGCTCAGCGGGCTGCTGTTTGCCATCGGCGCCGGGGGTGTGCTGGTGCGCCGCAACGCGATCATTGTGTTCGCGTGCATCGAGTTGATGCTCAACGCGGTGAACCTGGCCTTCGTCGGGTTGGCCCCGCATGCGGGTTTCGAGGGGCAGGTGATCGTGTTCTTCGTGATCGCCGTGGCGGCGGCCGAAGCGGCGGTGGGGCTGGCGCTCATCATCGCCGTGTTCCGGCACGCCTTGTCGGTGGATCTGGAAAACTTCCGGTTGCTGCGCTGGTGAAAGGGGAGAGATGGCGACGATGGTGGCGGGGACGGCGGAGGCGGTGTCCGCAAGCTGGGTTGCAGCGATCGTGCTGCTGCCCCTGGTCGGCTTCCTCCTCAACGGGGCGGCGGCGATCGGGACCGGGCAGCGGGCCCGGCGGGGCGAAGCCCCCGACTTTCGACACTGGACGTACCGCCTTCCCTCTTGGGTGGGCCCGGGGGTGGTGGCGGCGGCGTTCGTGCTGGCGGTGCTGCAAGCGGTCCGCTACGCCCGCGCCGATCTGCACGGTCCCGTGATCCTTCGATACTTCGCCTGGATGCCGGTGGGGGAACTCCGGGTGGACGCCGCGGCGCTCATCGACCCGCTCTCGTTGCTCATGACCCTGGTGGTTACCGGGGTGGGCGCGCTGATTCACGTCTTCTCCATCGGGTACATGGGGCACGATCCCGGCTACCCTCGCTACATGGCGTACCTCAACCTCTTCGTCTTCTTTATGCTGGTGCTGGTGTTGGGGGCGTCGTTCCCAGTCCTGTTCGTGGGCTGGGAAGGGGTGGGGCTCTGCTCCTACTTGCTCATTGGTTTCTGGTTCACGGAGAAGGCGAACGCGGACGCTGGGCGCAAGGCGTTCGTCGTCAATCGCATCGGCGACGTCGGCTTCCTCGTTGGCATGGCGCTGCTGTTCGCCCATTTGGGCACGTTGGACTTCGTGGAAGTCGCGCAACGGGCACCGCAAATCTTCGCGGTCGGTGCGCCGGCGATCACCGCGATTGCGCTCTTCCTGTTCCTTGGGGCCACGGGCAAGAGCGCGCAAATCCCGTTGTACGTGTGGTTGCCCGACGCCATGGCCGGGCCCACGCCGGTGTCGGCGCTGATCCACGCGGCCACGATGGTGACCGCCGGCGTCTACATGATCGCGCGGAACGCGACGCTGTACACGTTGGCGCCGGCGGCCTCGCTGGTGGTGGCTCTCGTCGGGGCGCTGACCGCCTTCTTTGCCGCCACCATTGGCACCAAACAGTGGGACATCAAGCGCGTGTTGGCCTACTCCACCGTGTCGCAGCTCGGCTTCATGGTGGCGGCGGTGGGCATGGGCGCGTACGTGGCTGGGATGTTCCACCTGACGACGCACGCCTTTTTCAAGGCAGCGCTCTTCCTGGGCAGCGGGGCCGTCATTCACGCGATGCACGAGGCGCTGCATGCGGTGCATCGCCACGAGGACGCGCAGGACATGCGGAACATGGGCGGGTTGCGTCGCGCCATGCCGGTCACCGTCGCGGTGATGCTCGTGGCGACGCTGGCCATCGCAGGGATTCCGCCCTTTGCAGGTTTCTTCTCGAAGGACGAGATCGTCGGCGCTGCCTGGCTCGGGGCGCACGGTGAGCTGCCGCTCTCGCGGGGAGAGTTGTTCGGGGTGCCGGGCCGGGTGTGGCTCGGTTTCATCTGGGGCACCTTGTCGCTCGCCTCGCTGTTGACGGCGTTTTACATGGGCCGGCTGCTGCTCTACACCTTTTTCGGACGCAACCGCTTGGGCTTGGAGCCGCACCTCCACGAAGTGGGGCCGAGCATGCGCTGGCCGCTGGCGGTGCTGGGTGGCCTCTCCGTGGTGGGCGGTCTGCTCAACGTCGAGCCCGAGGTGCCGGTCGTGGGTTGGTTTCGGGCTCTGGCGATCGGGGGACCGGCGGCGTTGCATCATTGGCTGGCACCGGTCTTTGCGCCTGCCCAGGCGCTGACCGCGCCCGTGCCGGAGGCCCATCCCACGGCCGTACCGGTGGTCCTCGCGGTGGCCATCGGCATCGTGGGGTTGGCGTTGGCCTTCGGCCTTTTGCGCCCGGATGGCTTGCGGCCGGCGGCGGAGGCTCCCGAGGAGCGTGGCTTGGCGCGGGTGCTCTACCGGACGTGGTTCGTTGATGAGATCTACGATGCCCTGGTGGTGCGGCCTGTGGTCGCGTTGGCGAGGCTTGGCGACCGGTTGATCGACAATCGGCTCATCGACGGTCTGGTGGACGGTAGCGCCCGCTTTGCGCAAGGATTGGGGTTGCTGGTGGGCCGCCTTCAGAGCGGTCAAGTCAACACCTACGCCTTCGTGCTCACCGCCGGGGCGTTGCTCGTGCTCGTGGGCATGGCGCTGGGCTTCCTCCAGGGGTAGGGGGATGGACGGGTTCTATACGTCGCATTGGATCGTGACGACCCTGCTGGCGCTGCCTGTCCTCGGGAGCGCGTTGGTATTCCTGGTGCCCGAGACACGGGCGCGGGTCGTTGCCTTGATCGTCTCCTTGCTGGAGCTGGGATTGGCGATCCCGCTGTTCTGGACGGTCTCGCCCACGGCGACGTGCCGGGTGCCGGGGATTCTGGGGCCGCTGGCGTGGGGTCCCAAGGTGGTGCCCCTCGCCAACTGTACCGCCATTCCGTGGCTGCCCGATTGGGGCATTTTCTATCGCGTGGGCTTGGACGGGCTCTCGCTCGTGCTCGTTCTCCTGGCCGTGGGGCTGCTGCCGCTCATGGTGCTCGGATCGTGGACGTACATCCAGCGCCGGCAGCGCACGTTCTACGCGATGCTGCTCCTTTTGACGACCGGGGTCATCGGTGTGTTCGTGGCCTTCGATCTCTTCCTGTTCTACGTCTTTTGGGAGATGATGCTCATCCCGATGTACTTCCTCATTGGGATCTGGGGTGGGGAGCGGCGGATCTATGCAGCGGTGAAGTTTTTCCTGTACACGACGTTCGGGTCGCTCCTCATGCTGGTGGCGATCCTCGTGTTGGTGCATCGGACGTGGCGCGCCACCGGTGTGCTCAGCTTTCACTACTTCGATTTGCTGCACACGCCGCTGACGCTTGAGCAGCAGCTGTGGCTGTTTGCGGCGTTCGCGCTGGCGTTCGCGATCAAAGTGCCGATCGTTCCCTTCCACACGTGGTTGCCGGCGGCGCACTGGCAGGCGCCCACCGCGGGTTCCGTCGTCCTGGCGGGGGTGCTGCTGAAGATGGGCGTGTACGGACTCCTGCGTTTCGCGTTGCCGTACTTCCCGGACGCGGCCACGCACCCGGTCGTGGTGATGGTGCTGTTGGGGCTTGGTGTGGTGGGGGTGATCTACGGGGCGTGGGTGGCGGCGGTTCAGGAGGATGCCAAGCGGTTGGTGGCCTACACCTCGGTGGCGCACTTGGGTTACGCGGTGGTCGGGTTGTTCGCGCTGACGACGGAGTCCGTGCAGGGCGCCGTGGTGCTGATGCTGGCCCATGGGCTGTCGACGCCGATGCTCTTCTTTCTGCTCGGCATGCTGTACGAGCGTCGGCACACGTACCGGATTGCCGACTACGGGGGCTTGGCGACGTCACTACCACTATGGTCCACGGCGTTGGTGGTGGCGGCGCTGGCGAGCGTCGGTCTGCCGGGCACGAGCGGCTTTGTCAGCGAGTTCCTCGTGGTGTTAGGAAGCTTCCGCACGCATCCCTGGATCGGGTTGCTGACGGCCACGGGCGCTGTCTGGGCCGTCTTCTACATGTTGCCCATGGTGCAGCGCCTGATCTTTGGGCGTGTGGACAAGGAGGAGAACCGCCACCTGCCCGATCTCTGCCCGCGGGAACTGGCCATTTTGGTGCCGTTGGTCGCGGGCATTCTCTGGTTGGGACTCTATCCGAGGCCGGTGCTCGAGCGCACGGAACCGGCGGTGCAAACCATCCTGGAACTGGCGGCGCGCAGCCGCATCGCGTCCTCGCCGCTGGCGGGTCGGTAGGGAGGGGGGATGACGATCGATCTGACGAACCCGGCGCATTACGGCTGGGCGCTGTTGCCGGAGATTCTGTTGACCTTGGGTGCTTCGGCGATCCTTCTCGGGGACGTGCTGCAGAAAGGGAGCCGGCCCGAGCCCTCGGGCCGTTGGGTGGCGCCGGCGACCCTAGCGACGGTGATCGCGGCGCTCGTGGCCACGGCGGCCGTGGGCGGAGCAACAGTGCGCGGCGCAACGACGGCTTGGATCGCGCTCGACCCCCTACGGGCCTTTCTCAACGCAGTGATCCTGCTCACGACCGCGTTGGCCGCGGTGGTGGCGCCGCCGTACCTGGAGCGAACGGGGCTGGTGCGAGCGGAGTTCTACGCGCTCCTGCTCTTCGCCGCGGCGGGTGCCATGCTTCTGGCTGCAGCCCAGGATTTGTTGTTCCTTTTCCTGGCGCTCGAGCTCATGTCGGTGTCCGTATACGTGCTGACGGGTTTTCGGCGCCGGGACCCGCGGGCGGTTGAGGGCGCGCTCAAGTACTTCTTGCTCGGCGCCTTTTCTTCGGCGTTCCTCCTGTACGGGGTGGCGCTCGTGTTCGGCGCGACCGGCACCACCCACCTCACCGCTATCCGGCAGCACCTCGCCGCCGGCGCCGGCGCATCGCCGATGCTCGGCTTGGGGCTGGCGTTGCTGCTGGTGGGGCTCGGGTTCAAGGTGACGGCCATGCCGTTCCACGTGTGGGCTCCCGACGCGTACGACGGTGCGCCCACCCCCGTGACCGGCTTCATGGCCACGGCCGTGAAAGCCGCCGCCTTCGGGGCGCTGGTTCGTGTCGTACTCGGCGCGTTCGGGCCGGTTCGCGCCGCTTGGGAGCCGATTCTTTGGTGGCTGTCGGCGCTGACCATGCTGGGTGGCAACCTTGTGGCCCTGGGGCAGGGTAGTGTGAAGCGCATGCTCGCGTATTCCTCCATCGCCCACGCCGGCTACCTCCTGACAGCGGTGGTCGCCGGCACCCCTGCCGGCGTGGCCGCGTTCCTGTTTTACATCGTCGTCTACACGATCATGACCGTGGTTGCCTTCGCCATCGTCATGGCCAACGCGTTCGGTACGGACGAACGCCACGCGCTTGAGAATTTCGCGGGCTTCGGTTGGCGGCGCCCCCTGCTCGGTGGCATCTTCGCGGTGGCGCTGTTGTCGTTGGCGGGCTTCCCCCTCACGGCGGGCTTTCTGGGCAAGCTTTACATTCTTCGCGCCGCAGTCGATGCGGGCCACACCGCGCTGGCGGTGCTGTTGGTGCTGGGCTCCCTGATCTCGTACTTTTACTATCTGCGCGTCGTCATCCTGATGTACATGCGGCCCGCGCCCGAAGGGCAGACCTACGCCCACGCGCGTTTGCCAGGGCCGGCGACGGCCACGGTGGCCCTGGGGGGCGCGCTGCTGCTGGTGCTGTTCTTCGCCCCATTGCCGCTTGTGCGTGCGGCGGATCGCAGCGCGGCGGCGCTGCCGACCGCCGCGAGCACTGTGGCGGGGCGTGCGCCGTAAAGCGGCCCCGCCACGGGCGGGCCCCGCTCACGCCGACGGAACGACCAGTGGCTCGGCCGTCAGCTCCTGCAAGTCGGCCCACACGCCGTGACCGCTGCCGAGCGACGGTACCGCGACCACCTTCGAGGTCCCGACCAGCCACTCCTCGAACTGCGGGCCACGCACGAACACGATGCGCGGCCGATGCGTGGCAATCAGCTCCTCCAGCTCGTGACTGCGGCCGGGCGTGCCCGGATGCCGCGCCGGCGGCGTGTTGAACAGAAAGATCTTGGGATAGTCGCGGAGTTGGTGGAGCACCCGAAGCCGGTACTCCACCTCCCAGGCCGGGTAGCGCAGGGTGCCGACCTCCTCACGCGGTGTCGCTGCTTCGCCGACGATCTCGCCGCCCATCCCGGCCACGAGCGTGTAGGTTGGCGTGAAGCCGAAGGTTCCGTGGACGCCATGCACGTTCGGGAACACGCGCTCGATGTTGTAGGCCTCGCGCAAGTACATGGACACGGGAGCGTCCCGCGGGCCGGGTAGCAGGAACGTCGGCAAGCCGCTCTCCCCTACGGCGCGTAGAACGGCGGCCAGCGGCTCCGCGTCGTGCAGCGGACCGGCCAGGTTGCCCAACAGGAAAAGCACGTCCGCCTAGCGATCGCGAGCCAGCTCAAGCCAGGGTTTGAGCGCTCCGGCATCGCCCGCCGAGTCGGCGAGCACGAGTGCCCAGCGTGCACGTCGAGGATGTTGCGTCATGGTGTCCCCTCCTCTGCCAAAGCGACTGAACGTTCGCCATCGCTTCGAGGGAAGGGCAAACACCGGGCCGCCCGTCAGGCCGCCGCTTCCAGCACCATCGCCACGCCCATGGCGCCGGCGGCGCAAACGGTCACCAGACCGAACTGCTCCCCACGGCGACGGAGTTCTCGCAGGAGCTGCAGCACCACACGCCCACCCGTGGCCCCAAAAGGATGACCGATGGCGATGGAGCCGCCCATGACGTTGATTCGATCCTCGGGCGGGGTGCCGATCGCTTTGGGCAAACCGAGTCGCTCTCGGGCGATTCGATCCGACTGCATCCACTGGAGGTTCGAAAGGACCTGGGCCGCGAAGGCCTCGTGCATCTCCATGAGGGCCATATCCTGCATCGTGAGGCCCGCGCGCTCCAATGCCTTCGGGACGGCGAACACCGGCCCCTGGAGCAGCTGGTCAGCCGGATCCAGCGCGGCGTAGGCGTAGGAGCGGAGGTAGCCGAGCGGTCGACAGCCCAGCGCCCGCGCCCGCTCCTCGCTCATGAGCAGCAGCGCCGAGGCGCCGTCGGTCAGTGGGGAGGCATTGCCTGCGGTGATCGTCCCGTAGTTGCGGTCGAACACCGGCGGCAGCTGCGCGAGTTTGGCCAGCGATGTGTCGGGGCGAATGCCGTTGTCGTAGTCGAGGGCGTGGGCGTAATCCGGCGGGATCCAGACGGGCACGATGTCTTCCTTCAGCCGTCCGTCCTGCGTGGCGGCCCAAGCGAGGCGGTGGCTGCGCAGGGCCCACCGGTCCTGCTCCTCGCGCGAGATGCCATTTTCCTGCGCCATCCGCTCCGCGGACTGCCCCATGGTGAGCCCCGTGGAGGGTTCGGCGATGGCGGGGGCGACCGGCTTCAGGTCGGCAGGACGCAGCCGCGTCAGCAGCCGCAGGCGCTCCCCGACGGTCTTGGCGCGCTGCAGTTGCACCAGGGTATCGCGCAGGCGCCGGCTGACGAGCACGGGTACGTCGGTGAGCGACTCCGCGCCGCCCGCCACGACCACCTCGGCCTGGCCGAGGGCGATCGCTTCCGCGGCCGAGGTGATCGCCTGGTTCGCCGATGCGCAGGCGCGGCTGACGGTGAAGGCCGGCACGTGGCTTGGGATTCCGGCCCCCAAGCCGACTTCGCGGGCGATGTTCGGCGCGAAGGGCGACGGGATGACCGTGCCGTAGACGACGTGGTCGATGATTTCGGGGTCGATCTCCGTGCGGGCCAACAATTCGCGCACAGCGATCTTACCGAGTTCAACGGCCGCAAGGTCTCGAAAGGCCGTACCGGAGCGAGCGAAAGGTGTGCGGCAGCCGTCGATGATTGCGACGCGGCGGGGTGCTCCGTTCATACGCGTCTCGCCGGTTGGAGGAATCGCGCAGAATAAGGGATCCTGAATGCGATTCAGTCAAGCGCGGTGGCGCCATTGGCGCACCGCACGGGCGTGGGTACATTGGTCCCGCACGAGGGACAACGCTTGCGAACTTCGAGCATGGACGCGATCGCGACCGGACGCGAACAGCTGGCGGCGGTGCTGAGCCATCTCGGTGCAACGACGGCCGATGCGGAACGGGTGGAGGCGTTTCTTCGGGCGGTGCGACCGCACCTGCCCCGGGCTTGGTCCAGCGATCGGAGCGCGGACGACGTCGCCGCGCTGCTGGCGGGCTGGTACCGTTTCTGGGTGGCTGCCGATCCGGGTCAGGTCAACGTCGCCGTGCTCGATCCGGCCGAGGAGGGTTGGGCGCGCCCCTTGACGGTTGTTCGTGCGCTGGTGCGCGATCGGCCGTTCGTGGTCGATACGCTGCGGGAGCTATTCGCGGAAGCAGGGTGGCCCATCCGCGCGCTCGTCCATCCGGTGTTGTCCGTCGAGCGCGACGCGGCGGGGCGGCCCGTCCGCGTCGGGCCGCCCGTTGCCCCGCCGAAGGAAGCGCTCGTGCACGCGGAACTTGGGCGCCCGTCCTCGCCCGTGGAGCGAGAGGCCCTCGCGGCCACCGTGCGCCAGCGCCTGGAGGATGTCGTTCGGGTGACGGACGACTTCGGCGCGATGCTGGCCGCGCTGGCGACCGTGCGCGACCGTCTCCGCGGGGCCGCGGCCCGCTGGCCCGAGCGGCGCGGCGAAATCGACGAAATCCTTGCCTTCCTCGATTGGCTTGAAGCCGGCAACTTCGTTTTTCTGGGCTATCGCGGGTACGTGATTGAGACGGATCCGCAGCGCGGCCCGGTGTTGCGGGTCGAGCCTGGGAGTGGTCTTGGGCTCCTGCGGGACGAAACGGCGTCCCGCCACGCCGCCGGTACCCCGATCGGGGAGCTTCCCGAAGCCGTGCGACGCCATGTGGAGGGAGGTCCCTGGCTCGTCGTTTCCAAGGCCAACGCAGTCTCGCCTGTCCATCGGCGCGCCCGTATGGACTACATCGGCATCAAGCGGTGGGACGAGGCCGGCCGCGTCGTCGGCGAGGATCGCTTCCTTGGGCTTTTCACCGAACAGGCCAACGCCCAGCCTCCCGAGGGCATCCCGATCTTGCGGCGGGCGTTGCGCTATGTGCTCGACCGGTCCGGCGCGCCGCCCGGTGGCCACGACTACAAGGAAATCGTGAGCATTTTCCACGGGATGGCGAAGGAGGATCTCTTCCAGGCGTCGCCGCAAGAGCTCGCGGAGGAGATCGAACGTACCTTGGCCTTGGCCTTTCGGGACGAGGTGCGCGCCTGGTGGCGACCCAATCCGCTGGGTCGTGGGGTGCACGTAACGGTCATCCTGCCGCGCGGGAAGTTCGGCGTGGCCACGAAGGATCGGATCCGTCGCTGGTTGGAGCAAGCCCTCGGCGGGAAGGTCCTGCACGAGCACGTCGTGCTCGGGGGCGGCGACCAGGCACGCCTCTACTTCCATCTCGACGTGCCGCCGTCGCGGATGCCGGCGCCGGAGGCGCTCGAAGCCGAGGTCGCCGCGCTCGTGCGCACCTGGGATGAAGAGTTGCGGGACGCGCTCGTTCGTCGCTTCGGCGAGGTCGAAGGCGAGCGCCTGGCGGCGCGCTACCTGCCGGCGCTGTCGGCGGAGTACCGGGCGTTCGTGCCGGCCACGGCCGCCGTCGACGACATCGCTCTCCTGGAGCGCATGACCGCCGCGGGCGAGGAGCTCGCCTTCGAGCTCCGACCCTCTTGGCGCGGCGAGGACGCGACCGTGCTCCAGATGGCGGTGCGCGCGCGTCGGCTCGCCCTGGCGGACGTCGCCCCGGTCCTTGAAAACGCGGGTCTGCGCGTCGTCGAGGTGAACCCCTCGCCGGTGGGCGGTGAGGCCGTGCCGGCCACCCACCTGCTGACGTTCTTCGTGCAGGATAGCACCGGTCGTCCCGTCCCGCTCGACCGCGGGCCGGTCTTGGCCGAGGGGTTGGTGGCGGTGCTTCGGGGAGAAGCGACGGACGACAGCTACAACGCCCTCCTCACCGTCGCCGGCCTGCGTTGGCGGGACATCGACGTTTTGCGTGCGTATGGTCGCTACGCCTTTCAGGCAGGCCTCGTGCCCACCCGGGTCGCGCCGGCCCGGGCGCTCGCTCGCTACCCCGAGGTCGCCCGCGCCCTGGCGGAGCTTTTCGCGGCGCGATTCGATCCGGAGCGCGCCGCCGACCCCGCCACGGCCGAGCGAGCGCGCGCGGCCCTGGCCGCCGCTCTTGACGCGGTGGGTTCCTTGGCCGACGATCGCGCGCTGCGGCGTCTTTGCCAGCTCGTCGAGGCGACCGTGCGCACGAACTACTACCGCGCCGGTGGGCCGGCGCCCGAAGTGCGCAGCGGCGGAGTGCCCTACCTTTCGATGAAGCTGCGCCTTGCCGATATCGACGAGCTCCGGCGCAGCGGCTTGCTCTACGAGGTTTACGTCCATTCCGCGCGCATGGAAGGCGTGCACCTGCGGGCCGCCAAGGTGGCGCGCGGCGGCATCCGGTGGTCGGACCGGCCCGACGACTTCCGTACCGAGGTCCTGGGCTTGGTGCTCACGCAGGTGGTCAAGAACGCGCTGATCGTGCCCAGCGGAGCCAAAGGAGGTTTCGTACTCCGCCGGGAGGTCGACGACGCCGCGGCGCGGCGCTCGGAGGCCGACACGCAATACGGCACGCTGATCCGTGGGCTTTTGGACCTGACGGACAACATCGTCGACGGCCGCGTGGTGCCCCCGCCACGGGTCGTCCGCTACGACGACGACGATCCGTACCTGGTGGTGGCGGCGGACAAGGGTACGGCCCATTTGTCCGACACGGCCAACGCGATCGCAGCCGAGTACGGATTCTGGCTGGGCGATGCCTTCGCCTCCGGGGGCAGCCACGGCTACGATCACAAGAAGATTGGCATCACCGCGCGTGGTGCTTGGGTCTGCGTGGAGCGGCATTTCCGCGAACTCGGCGTCGACCCTGACCGCGACCCCATCACGGTCGTCGGCATCGGGGACATGAGCGGCGACGTTTTCGGCAACGGCATGCTGCGGTCGCGCAATCTCCGGTTAATCGCCGCCTTCGACCATCGGCACATTTTCGTCGATCCCGATCCGGATCCCGAGCGCAGCTACGCCGAGCGCCAGCGCCTCTTCCAGCTGCCAGGATCGAGTTGGGCGGACTACGATCGGGCGGTGCTTTCCCCGGGCGGGTTCGTGGTTCCGCGGGGTGCCAAGGAGGTGCGCCTGACCCCACCCGCGCGACGCGCCCTCGGCTTGCCCGACGACGTCGAGGCGCTCGACGGCGAAGGGCTGATTCGGGCCATTCTGCGCGCGCCCGTGGACCTGCTTTGGAACGGCGGCATCGGCACCTACGTGAAGGACGCGGCCGAAAGCCACGCCGACGTGGGGGATCCGTCGAACGATGCGGTGCGCGTCGACGCGCAGCAGCTGCGGTGTCGCGTCGTCGGCGAGGGGGGCAACCTGGGCTTCACGCAGCGGGCGCGCGTCGCCTTCGCACGCCTTGGGGGCAAGATCAACACGGACGCGCTCGACAATTCGGGCGGCGTGGATCTCTCGGATCACGAGGTGAATCTCAAGATCCTCCTTGACGCCGCTGTGCGGGATGGCGTGCTCGACATCGAGGCGCGGCACCGGCTTCTTGCCGCGATGACGGACGAAGTCAGCGCCCTCGTGCTGGCCGATAACCGCTCCCAATCGCGGGCCGTGTCCCTCGACGAGCGACGCAGCCGTCGCCGTTGGGAGCCGTTCGCCTGGCTCATCGAGCGTCTGGAGCGTGAGCAAGGCTGGAATCGGGAGGCGTACGCGCTACCCAGCGACGCCGAGCTTGCCGCACGCGCGGCCGCAGGTGAAGGATTGGCGCGGCCGGAGCTGTGCGTTCTGCTCGCCGGGGCGAAGTTGCGGGCCAAGGCGGCGTTGCGAACCTCGTCCGTACCTGACGATCCGGCACTCACGAGGCTGTTGCTGGGATACTTCCCGACTCGGGCGGTGACGGCGGCCGGCGAGGAGCGGGCCCTCACGCATCCATTGCGGCGCGAGATTGTCCTGACACAGCTCGTCAATGAGCTCGTCGACACGATGGGCGCGGCGTTTCTCGCTGCGGCCGAGCGGGACTGGGGTGCCAGCGCCGCCGAGGTGGCGCGAGCGTGGTTTGTCGCCGCGGAGATCGCTGGTACGCGGGACTTGGTCCACGATCTCGAAGCATGGGAAACCCACGCGCCGCTCGAGGAGGTGTATCGTTGGCACCTGACCGTGGCCGACACTTTGGCCGAAGCGACGCGTTGGTGCTGGCGGCAGCTGACCGACGGGGGGCCGCTGGCCGAACGCCTTGACGAATGGCGAACCGCCCTCGGGGAGCTGCGCGCTCGCTTTCCTGAGCTCATTCCGCCAGGGCTTCGCGACGCCTACGAGGCGCGAGCCGCTGAGCTGGTACGGTTGGGTGTCGATTCGCTGCTCGCCCAGCGATTGCTCACGTTCGAAGCGCTGCCCCAGCTGCTGGAGATTCTCGGCATTGCCCGTCGACGCGATGCTCCGCCCGCGGCGGTGGCGCACGCCTTCTATACGGCGGCGGAAATGCTCGGCGTGGGCACGCTCCGCGCCCTCATCGACCGGGCCGCCAGCCCCGATCCTTGGGCCCAACGACACGCAGAGCTTCTGCGGATGCGTTTGGCGGAGATTCACGACGCGACCACCCAACGTGTGCTGACCGCCGATGCCGAGGCGCTGCGAGCTGGCCTCGCCGCGGCGGAGGAGTGGCGCCGAGAAATCGAATCGCTGGAACGGCCCTCCCTGGACGCTTTGGCCGTTCTCCTCCACCGGCTCGAGACGGCGGTGACGGGCCTTGCCTCGAGCACCGCGCCGACGTTTTCTTGAACCGTCAACCCAGGAGTCGACGTCGCGATGGGAAAGGGCGATCTCAGAACGCGCCGCGGGAAGATTTATCGGGGGACGTACGGGAAGTCGCGCCCGAAGCCGGGGAAGAAGAAGGCGGCCCCGAAGGCAGCTGGCAGCGCAAGGCCGACCACGTAGCAGGCGTATTCGCGACGCCAGCTTCGCTTGCCAAACGCACCTCGCCGCCACGACCGAAGGCGACGCTCTCTCCTTGGGGTTCGGCCAAGGGCCCGAGATCCACGTGCCGCCAGTGGCCGGCAAGAGCGTCCGGCCACGTGGCGAGCCACAGTTCGCGGTACGTGCGGAGGGCCACCCAGCGGCCGGTGGGGTCGGCGGCGCCGCCGGTGATTTGGTCCTCGATCGGCACGGGGCCGGGCCGCAGTATGGCCGAGCGCACGGCCGTCCCGCCGCCGGGTGGAACCCGGTAGACGACCGCGTCCGTCTGTCGCCCCTTCGTTACGACGAACACGGTTCCCGTGCGCGGATGCACCAAGAGCGCTTCCGCGTCTCGGGGTCCGTCCGCATACCGCAGGGGCCATACGGCGCGTGGCCGAACCACCGTATCGCCGACAGCCGGTTCCGGGACGAACACCAGCCGCACCTCGGAGCGCTGCCGCAGGTTGTCACCGATATCGCCTACCACCAGGCACCGGCCGCCACCCTGCGGGCACGGCGCCACGGCCAAGTCTTCCCAGTCATCGTTGCGCACGCCCAGGACGCGCACCCGCTGCTGCACGGTGCCCCGCGCGTCGAGTCGGTAGAGGTCCGGCGGGTTGCCAGAGTCGTTAAGCGCCCACCAAGTCTGCCCATCGGCCGCCGGCACCAGACCGCTGATTTCGCGCACCGCGTTGGGTAGAGGTTGCCCAGCGAACAGGGTTACACACGGCGTCGCGCCCGGCCTACTGGCGGTGGAATGGCACCCGAGGAGCGCGGCGCAAATCGCGCTCCGGGCGCACCAGCGTCGGAACGAGTTCGCCGGCGGGTCGGCGCCGCCGCCGGTAGACGCCGTCCGCGTGCAGCTCCCACGCATCGGAGCGTTCGAGGTCCTGCGCCAACAGCTGAATAAGTTCATCTTGCAAGTGAGGATCGTACACCGGCGTCACCGCTTCGATGCGACGGGTGAGGTTGCGAGTGCGCCAGTCCGCCGAGCCGAGGTAGAACTCGGGCCGACCTGCGTTGGCGAAATAGAAAATGCGCATGTGCTCGAGGTAGCGCCCGAGCACGCTCACCACCCGGACGCGTTCCGATCGACCCGGCAACCCCGGTCGCAACGTGCACAAGCTCCGTACAACCAGTCGTATTTCAACGCCGGCTGCGGCCGCTTCGTAGAGCGCAGCGACCATGCCGGTGTCCGCCAGGCCGTTCATCTTCGCCCAAATGCGGCCGCCCCGACCCGCGCGAGCGTGGCGGATTTCCCGATCGATGAGCTTGAGAAACCGCTGTCGAAGATTGACCGGTGCGACCAGGAGGTGATGGAACGAAGGCAAACCGGCGCGTCGGCGAAAGAGCACATCGAACAGACACGCGACCTCATCGGCGATGCCCGGATGGGCGGTGAGCAACCCTAGGTCGGTGTAGGCGGAAGCCGTGGCCCAATTGAGGTTGCCGGTGCCCACGTAGGCGAAGCGTTGCAGGCCGTCGCCCTCGCGACGTTCCACCAAGCCAACCTTGGCGTGGACCTTGAGATGTGGAAGGCCGTAGGCAACGGTGGCGCCTGCGGCCGCCAATCGCTCGAGCCATTCGAGGTTGCGACGTTCGTCGAAGCGAGCCTTGAGTTCCACGAACGCTTCCACCCGAATGCCGCGGCGGGCCGCCTCCGCGAGGGCCCGGATGACGCGCGAGGCCTGGCTGGTGCGGTAGATCGTCAAGGCGACGCGTTCGACGGCCGGGTCCCGCGCGGCCTCCCACAGCCACCGCTCGATCGTTTGCTCGAACGAGTCGCGCGGAAAGACGACGAGGCGATCGCGTTCGGTCACTTGTTCCCGGATCGGTCGGGTGGGGTCGAAGGGGCACGCCATGCGCGCGGACGGGTAGCGAAGCGCAGGCTGGGGGAGGGTTGCCAGGTCGCGCAGCGCGCGAAGGTCCAGGGCGCCGGTGAGAACGAACACGTCCCGAAAACGGTCGAGAACACAGCGGCGTTCGCGTCGCAGCTGCGTCACGATAACGTCGATCCCCTCCTCTGGGGTGCCCGCGGCCACGTCGACGCGGACGGCGGGCTGGAACGGGCGCTCCAACAGTTCCGTTTGCAACGCCTGCACGAACGTATCGCCAGTGGCCCGTTCCGCGAGCTCGAGTTCGGCGCTCCGGGCGACACGAAAGAGATACATCCCGCGCAGTCGCAGCCCTTCTCCGACCAGCGTGGGGATCTCTGCAGCGACCACGTCTTCCAGCCAAGCGAAGCGCAAGGTGCCGGGTAGCGGCACGAACCGTGGGCAGCCATCGGGCAAGCGGACGAATCAAGTTCGGCGCTCGCCGCAACCGTCCTCAACCTCCACGAGAAACGTGGGCCGAAGGCTGCGGATATGGGTAGTCGAGGCGAGGTCCCGGCCCACGCCGAGCGGGACGAGGCGGGGGTGCAGTTCCGCGGTCGCCCACGCGTGCAGGGCCTCTCGATCCGCCGGCTGCCAGGCACGCGGTGGCACCAGGTGGATGCCGGCTCCGCGCAGCTCCGCCACGAGGGCCGCCTGCCAAAGCTCGCTGGCGCGGGTTAACAGCTGCCGCATCGCCGGAGCGAGCCAGTCGAGCAGGGCCGCCGGGCTAAGCCCATCGGGACCCGGGCGGTTCGACCCGCGGGCGACCTGGTCGTGAAGCGCGGCCAACCTCGTGATGGAGAATTCGTCCAGATTCGATCCGAAAATCGACAAAAATCGAACGCGTTCCAACAACGGCACGCGTGGGTCCTCCGCCAATTCGAGAACGCGCGCGAGGAACGCGAGGACGCTGGCGTCGACGTTGAACAGCGGCGGTCCCGCGATGGGCATTGGGAATTAAAACGGAAGACCAAAGCGCAGGTACAGGCGCGTCTCCTTCCCGCGGAAGGCGGTGAGGCTCGCCGCCAGCACGTGCTGGAACACTTCGCTGGCGAACCACAAACCGCCGCCGACGGCCCGGTGCCAGCACCCCGGCGAGCGGCCGTCGACGAAGACCCGACCGACGTCGGTGCCGAGAACCAGACCCCAATCCCCGCGCGTCAGCAGCACGGCACGGCCGAGCCGGGGTCGGGCCTCGACGCTAGCGTAGACGGTGGCATCACCGCGATAGCGGGCGGTCGGGAATCCACGGAGGGTGCCGCTGCCGCCGATCCACGGTGCGTCGACGGCGGGGATTCGGCCGGACGCGATCGCCCCACCTACCCGACCCGCCAGCGCCCCGCGTCCGAGCGGGGCGTAGAGGCGCACTTCGCCGTCCACGGTCGCGTACGGTGCGTCGAGATCCGCGTGCCTTGGGAAGGCCGTGGCCGTCATGCGTAGCCACCAGCCGCGGCGAGGGTGCGCGCCGCGATCGCGTCGATCGAACGTCAGGTTGCCCGTCCAACCCCAACGCCACAACGGGGCGCCACGGTACGGATCGGCCGCCGGCAGCACGGCGCCGGCGGCGGTGGCCGGCCGGGTCCACCGAAGCAGAGGTCCGGTGCCCCACGTGCGACCACGGCGCTCGACACCGAGCAAGGCGCGGAGCTCAAGACGCTCGTCGCGAACGAGAACCGCGCTGCGCGGACGGTCGGGTGCGTCGTTGCCAAAGCCGTAGAATCGCGTGTACGCCAGCCCCGTGTAGCCGGCATCGAACCACAGCACGTCGCGGGCGTTCGAGCGCCGAAACACGCCCTTGTAGCCCAGCGCCATCCGACCCGAACGCAAGCCAACCGCGGTGCCCAGCCGCTGTTCCCACGCCCACGGATGCTGGCGAAATCCGTAGCGGCGCCAGATGCGCCAGCCGCCGACCACCGGGCCGGCGTCGCGCGCGTAGTCGATCCACGGTACCACGCCGCGACTGCTTCCCCAGTCTCGCGCGGCGTCGCCCGTGAGGTCCAGCGCTCCGGTGCGGGTCGGCGGTTCGTACGGACGGCGATCGACCCGCGTGTTCGGCCCGGGCTCGAATTCGTTTCTGCCCTCCGTGTCGTAGAAGATGGTTCGCAGCGCCGCGCCCGGTACCCTCGAGCGATCTCGATAGCGATCGTTGCCGCCGTCGCCGACGACGCGCACCAGGGGGCTGCGCCGACTCCCCCCGGCGATTTCGGTGTCGTCATCGCCACCGAGCAAGTAGAGGCGCACCTCGCGCGTTTCGTCGACAAGGAACCGTCGCTCCCATCGTGGAATCGTGTCGCCATCATCAACACTGCGCATGCGAACCGCCAGCTCCCGGTCGCCGCGGGCAATGTCCACGAGCTCCGCCGCGTCGCTTCCCCGCCAGTCGACCTCGCCGGCGAGCCGCCGATAGAACGCCCGCGCCGCCCGCGGCAGGTCGTCCCGACGCGCTCGCAGGCGCTCGACCAGCCATGCGCCGCGCAGGCGCTGGTAGGGCTCCGGAAGCCGCGTCACCGCGCCGCGAAGCACGTCGTCCGTCAAGGCGCGGCGCAATTCCGTGACAACGCTGTCCCAGGTGGCCCACGCAAGCCCGACCAAGAGCCGACGATCGATGGCCACGGAATTGATCGTCATCGCGTCGATGGGTCCAATGTGCCGTGCGAACCGCACAGCGCGGGGGAACACCGCGCGTCCGACCGTCATGACGGCACCGTCGAAATGGGAAAAGGCGTAGTCGCGATCCCGAGGAATGGGAGTCCAGATCTGCAGGCGACCTGACAGCGAGTTCGGCAGCCGCGCCCAGCGCCAGTTGTCGGGATTCCGATCCCAGTCGCCGACGATCAGGTCGAGCAGGCGGATTTTGAGGAGGGCGCGGGCGTCCACCTGCTCTTTCGGGTCCTTGTCCAGGCGTTGGAACAACCGCGGCGTGGAAACCACGTTCGATGCCCCGGCGAACCCGTCCGTGCCATCCTGCGCTTCCTCGGGGCGTTCTTCGATGGTGCCGAGGAGGTTGCCGAACGCGGCGCGGAACGGGCCGAGCCGCGGATGGTCCGGCAGGAAGACGAGCAGCGGCGGCGCGTGAAGGATACCAACCGCGTGCATGAGGGCGCTCACGACCAGCGCGGCGGCGGGAAACATCGCGCTCGTCTGATCGCGGACGAAGCGCTCGATCGGGGTGTTGCGGAGCTCATCGTCGGGTAACGCCCGCGCCGGGTCTTTGTCCACCGAGCGAAACATGTACGTGCGGCCGTCGTCGCCGCGGAAGCGCAGCACCTTGCTTTGGAGGCCGCCGCCCTGCTCGATCGGCGTGAGGCCACCGGCGAAGCGGTCGAGGTCGAGGACGGGAACGCGGATCGGCGTGGTCCACAAGTCGCGGTACCCGGCGCCGAGCAAGGTCCGTTTCAGCCCCGCGGCGGCGTACGAGGAACCGGCGACGACGGTCACGGAGTCGGGACCGACGCCGGGTTGGGCCGCGAGGGGGACGCCGACGAGGAGGATGGGGCCGAGGAAGGCCAGGGGTCGGAGCGGAGCCATCGCGAGTAATCTTCCGTGGCCTGGCCGCGGGCGTCGACGACCCACACGCCAAGGCGGACGCGGCCGTCCTGCAGCACGCTGAGTTTGACGAAACCACTGGCGCGCCGCGCGTACAAGGAGGAATCGAGGGCGCGGACCGGGCTGGTGTGGCCGTAGATGCCGCCGCCGCTAACGACCTCAAAGGCCGCGGCCCGACCGCGCAGAAGTTGCAGGTTGTGCTCGTGCCCGGCGGCGTACACGAGTGGGGGCGCCACCGCCATCGCGCCTTCGAGCACCAAGATCATACGACGGTAGACCGGGTGGCGGATGTCCTGCCGCACGAAGCCGAGCCGGCGCGCCAACGGCACCAGGGGAAACACGTAACTAGGCCAGTCGAAGTAGCCGCCGTGCGGCCCCCCCGAGTGCAAAGGATGGTGGGCGACCACCACGCGGACCGGCGGGCCCGGGGCACGCAGGGCCGCGGCCAGCTGCGTGGCGACCTCCGCCTCTGTTCCCGCGGGGCAGTCACCGCGGCCGGGCTTCCGCTCGTCGTGAAGCCACCATTGCGTATCCAGCGCCACGATTCGCACCCACACGCCGAGATCCACCACCGCCGGCCCAGGGCAGCCGTTGCTCGGAAGGAAGAGCACACGGTCGCCACCGACCTTCCGCACGAACCCTTCTTGTCGGCGGATCGAAGCCCAGCCATCGTCGCCGCCGGCGTCCCAATCGTGGTTGCCCGGGACGAAGAGGGCCCGCACCCCCGAGCCCGCGCTACGCACCGTCTCGATCTGCTCACGAAGAATCCATTCCGCTGCGGCCCGGTACGGGTGGGTCGAATCGGGCAGACCGGCCGGGTAGACATTGTCACCCAGAAAGACGACGAAACTGCGTTCCGGCGCGCGCTGGCGAATTTGATCCCGCAGGGCACGGAGCACGGGTTCGCCGCGCCGATCCGGCAGGCCGGCATCGCCGATCAGGTAGAGCTCAACCGCGACGGAATCCGGGCGCGGCAGGGGCACTCGCACCGCCGGTAGTGACCGCTGATTGCATCCGGCCAGCACCACGGCGACAAGCGTTCGCGCCCAGGGTCTCATTCCTCGTCGTCGGCGATTTTGTCCTGACGGCCCCGGAAGGGAAGGTACTCCACGGCCGCCCAAGCCGGTCCCCATGCCTCCTCGAACGCGCCGACCAGCTCCGTCGCCGTGCGCTTCTTTTTCAGCTCGACCAAGTAGACGAGGGCGTGCACCGACGGCCCGCGAGGCGCCTCCCCAACCAAGCGCCAACGGGCCGCGTGGCGCTCCAGGACCTCCGCCGCTGCCCATCGGGCCGCGTCCGGGTCGCTGGTGTGGACAAGGACGAGCCCGTCGCTGCCCCAGGCCTCGGCGTCCTGCCAAAAGCGCCGGCGGAGCTCTCGCCGTGCCGTCGGCTGCGAGGCGAGCCAGAGGGCTCGATCGCCGGCGGCCCATGCGCCGTAGAGGGCGAAATCGCTCGCGACGGCGCCCACCTGGAAACGCCACAGCCCGATGGCGATGACGTTGAACAGGAGGGAGACGACGAAGGCGACGTCGAGAGCCTGCACCCCGGCCGACAGCCCGACGGCGATCGCGAGGAAAATGTAGACGGCGTCGCGTGGATCCTGCAACGCGTTGCGGAAGCGCACGGCGGCCACGATGCCGGCCAGTCCGAAGGCCAACGCCAAACTGTTTTTCACGATGAGGATCGTACCGGCCACGACGAGCGGCAGCAGCACGACTGCCCGTACCAGCGCCGGGTCGTATTGCAAGCGTTTCGTTTGCATATAGGTCCACGCCACCGGCAGGACGACGAGCAGCGCCCCGACAACCACGAGGGCGGTCGTGGCCATGCGCTCGCTCAAGGGGGGTGGCGGCAGGACCGCCGGCGTCGTGCCTTGCACCAGGTGGCGAGCCTCGACCGCCGCGGGCAGGACCGGCGCCACCCACGCCTGCCGGACGAAGGGCCAGCGCAACGCGACGGCCGCGAGGGCCAACAGGGCGGCGTAGTAGAGGATCAGCGCCCCGATCACAGCGCCACCGCGCCAGCCGGGCCGCCAGCCGCGCGGCGCGGGCAGCGGTTGGCGATCGAGCCCTTCGGAACGGGTCGGCGTCGACGAGTTCATCGTCATGCCAGCCAGATTTGGAACTTCAAGGATCGTACCCGTTGGCCCGGGTCGTGCATCGGCCCCGGGGCGACATGCCGATGCATCGCCTGGGGGCCATCGACGTCGGGTCCAACGCGTTTCGCTTGCTCGCCGTCGAGGTCGAGGATACCGGTCGTTGGACGGTGCTCGCTCGCGAGCGGGCAGCCATTCGCTTAGGCGCCGATACGTTCGCGGACGGGCGGTTGAGCGCTGGAACGATCGCGCGCGCCCAAGAGGCGCTCGCGCGCTTCCGCCAGCGCCTCGCCGAGCTTGGGGTGGGAGCATGGCGCGCTGTGGCCACCAGCGCCGTGCGTGAGAGTCGCAACCCGGAGGACCTGGTGGCGGCCGCGGCCGCGGTGGGGGTTCCGCTCGAGGTCATCGATCCGGCCGAGGAAGTGCATCTCGTGTGGCAGGCGGTTCGTCACACGCTGCCGCTGGAGGGCGGCGAATGGGCGCTGGTCGATCTCGGTGGCGGCAGCTTGGAGATCGCGCAGGTTCGGTCGGACGCGGTCGTCTGGTGCCGTTCCCTCCCTGCGGGCGCCGTGCGACTGCGCTTGATCTGTGACGACCCGGATCCCGTTCGCGTTGACGCCTGCGTCGAGGCGGCCATCGCCCGCGTGCGCTGGCCCGCGGAGGCGGCCCGGCCATGGGCAGGAGCGGTGGCGGTCGGCGGCAACATCGAGGCGCTGGCGCGCCTGGCCGGCGCCCGTGGAGACGAGCCGACCGTGCTCTCGCTCGCCGAACTCGCGGAGCTGCGCCGCGCTCTCGCGCACTTGCGCCCCGGCGAGATCGTTCGCTCCCTTGGCTTGGCGCCGGATCGCGCCGATGTCGTTCTTCCCGCTGCCGCGGTGTACCTTCGGCTCGGCGACGTGCTGGGTGTCGACGCTTGGCACGTGCCCTTCGTCGGCGTCCGCGAAGGATTGATCTGGGACCAGTGGGAGGCGCTCGCCATGGCGACGTTGCATCGCTCCGAGAGCGAACGCGAGGCCGTGGAGGCAGCGCTCGCCTTCGGGCGCCGCTGCGGCTTCGACGAGGACCACGCCCGGCGCGTCGCCGCCGCGGCCACACACCTGTTCGAAGTCACAGCGCCGCTCCATCGCTTGCCCCCGGACGTGCGGCGATGGCTCCTCGTGGCCGCCTTGTTGCACGACGTCGGCCGCCTGGTGAACGACCGTCGGCATCACAAGCATTCCGCCTACCTCATTCGCCACGCCGATCTGCCGGGTTTGAAGAAGCGCGAGCGTCGGATTGCGGCGTTGGTCGCCCGCTACCACCGCGGCGCGGCTCCCAAGACGCGCCACCGCGGCTTCGGTCGCCTCGAGGCCGACGAGCAGCAACAGGTCCGCCAGTTGGCTGCCTTGCTGCGCCTGGCGGACGCGCTCGACACCGTTGCGGACCTCCACGCCGAGTTGATCGACGGCGACCTTGTGCTGCGCGGCCGCGCGCCGGATCCGGTCCGGGTCAAAGAGGACCTCGACCGCAAAGGGCGGCTCTTTCGGAAGATCTTCGCACGGGACGTCGTCTGGCAGCCCCGCGGCGGGGTTGACCTCAAGGCCGCGCCGCGGGTATAAGCGGCGCGATTCGCCTGGAGGACCAACGTGGACCATCTCGCCTTGGCCCGCCGGTACCGGCCCCGCCGGTTCGCCGACGTGGTCGGCCAACGCCACGTCGCCGACACCCTGCGCTCGGCGGTGGCGCGTGGCCGGGTGGGCCACGCCTACCTCTTCTGCGGCCCACGGGGCACGGGCAAGACCACGCTGGCTCGTGTGCTTGCGATGGCGCTCAACTGCCCGCAACGCACCGCCGAGGGTGAACCCTGCGGCGTTTGCGACTCGTGCGAGCGCATCTGGGCGGGTCGGGCCTCGCTCGACGTCGTCGAAATCGACGCTGCCTCGAACCGTGGCGTGGACGACGCCCGCGAACTGCGCGAACGCGCGCAGTACGCGCCATCCGACGAGGGCCGCCACAAGGTCTATATCGTCGACGAAGCCCACATGCTCACGCGCGAGGCGTGGAACGCCCTCCTGAAGATCTTGGAGGAGCCGCCGCCGCGCGTGCATTTCGTGTTCGCGACGACGGAGCCGCAGCGCATCCAGCAGTCTGCGCCACCGATCCTGTCGCGTTGTCAACGGTTCGATTTCCGCCGCATCGCCGAGCGCGAACTCGTCACGCGCCTGCAGGAGATTCTGTCCGCCGAGGGGGTGGCCGCGGAAGAGGAAGCCCTTCGGCTGCTGGCTCGGCGAGCCGACGGCGGCCTGCGGGACGCGCTTTCCGCGCTGGACCAGGTGCTTGCCTTCGCGGTCCCGCCGATCACCGTCGACGCGGTTCGGTCGGCGCTCGGCTGGGTCGACGAGGAGTGGTACTGCGCGCTCCTGGAGGCGATCGCCGACCGTGACGCGGTCGCCACGCTCCGGTTGCTCGGCCGCGCGCAGGACGAGGGCATGGACTGGGTGGAGTTCTACCGCGGCTGGCTGGAGGCGCTGCGCAGCCTGCTGGCGCGCCGCCTGGGCGAGGATGCACCGCCCGCGCGCGCCGACCTGGAAGCGCGCTGGCGCGCACTGACCGATCGCTTCGCGGTGGGCGATCTGCTGCGCCTGCTGCACCAGAGCGTGGCGTTGGACGTCGACGGCCAGCTGCGGCGCAGCGCCCAGCCGCGAGTGCTCCTGGAGATCTTGTTCGTCGGCGCCGCGTTCCTTGACCGAACGGTGGAGCTGGCCGATGTGCTGGCCGCGCTGGGCGGTCCGCCGCCGCCCGCGTCCCCCGACCCGCGCCCAGCCGAGACGCCGGCCGCGGTCGACCCGACGGACGCGCCTCTGGGCGCCGCTCCCGCCGAGGCCGCGCCGCGTCCGGTGGCATCGTCGACGCCGCGCCGCCCCGCGGTCTCGGCCGTGCCCGATTGGTGGGCGGACGCCTTGGCCGAGGCGGGACTCGGTGACGCCCCATGGACGCGACACCTGCGTGTGCGACACGACGGGCCGCGCGTCGTCGTCGAACTTCCACCGGGCTGGCCGCTTCGACCAGAGCTTGCAGCGACGGCGAGCGCGCGCCGAGCGCTCGAGCGCGCCCTCCGCGCTCGGCTCGGGGCCGAGGTCCGGCTGGAGGTGGAAACGACCACCACCCAACCCCGACCTGCGGACGTGGATCCGCGCGCCCAACGACGGCGTCAGCTAGCCGCGCGTGCGCAGCAGGAACCGCTTCTCGCACGGGCGGTAGAAGAATGGGAGTTGGAGCCCACAGAGGAGTGAACCGCTTGGATGAAGATCCCTCTTCATCAACTGCTTCAACTCAGCCAACAGTTCCAAGCGCGCCTCAGCGAACTCCAGCAGCAGCTGACGACGCGTAGCGTGACCAGCAGCAGTGGTGGCGGTTTGGTGAGCGTCACCGCCGACGGGCGCGGTCGCGTGCGTTCGATCCGCATCGATCCCTCGTTGCTGGCCAGCGGCGATGTGGAAATGCTGGAGGATCTTCTCGTCGCCGCCATCAACGACGCGCAAACGCGCGCGCAGCAGCTTGCCGAGGAGGAGCTGCGCAAGCTCGCGCTCCCCACCGCGCTGCCGTTCCCGTTCGGACAGCCCTAACGTAGATTGGCAGCGAGCGAGGTCGGCGTGTCCGCGATCGAGCAGCTCGTCGAGGAATTCGCGCGCTTGCCCGGGATCGGGCGCAAGACGGCCTTGCGGTTGACGTACCATTTGCTCAAGAGTCCTCCGGCCGACGTGGCGCGCCTGGCCCAGGCGTTGCTCGCCGTGACGGAACGGGTGCGGCCTTGCCGTGTTTGCGGCAACTTGACGGAAGACGACGAATGCGCCATCTGCCGCCACCCGGGGCGCGACCGACGGCTGGTTTGCGTGGTCGAGGAAGCCTCGGACATCGTGGCCATCGAGCGCACCGGCGAGTACCGGGGCCTGTACCACGTGCTTGGCGGCCGCCTTTCACCCCTCGATGGCATCGGCCCGGAGGACTTGCGGTTGGAACCGCTGCTGCGCCGTGTGCGGGAGGACGACGTGCACGAGGTCATCTTGGCGACGAATCCCAGCGTGGAGGGCGAAGCCACGGCCCTCTACATTCACCAGCTGCTGGCGCCGCTCGGGGTGCGGGTCACGCGTCTGGCGCGGGGTTTGCCCGTGGGAGGCGACCTCGAGTACGCCGACGGCGTCACCATCGCCGAAGCCCTGCACGGTCGGCGAGACTTTGCCTCGGAGGAGCGCACCCACGGATGAACCGACCCGTTTGGCGATCGATCGTCGGTTTCGCGGTCGGACTGGCGGCCGCTTGGGCCGTCGGAACCCTGCTCGTCTACGATCAGATGCGCCGCCACCGTCGCGATCTCTTCCATCCGCATCCGTTGCGGCGCTTGGCCGCGCTCGGCTACCTCGGGCGCGGGCCGGCCAGTGTCGAGGGCGTGTTCCTATTGCGCGACTTCGTCGCTTGGGAACGCTTTCCTCTGCTGCGTCGTCGCGCGCAGCAGCTCCTGCGTCGCATGGAACGGGATCTCGACGCCAACCCCGCTCCGCGTTTGTTCGAGGGTTCGGCATGACCGGCGCCGCCAGTTGGTCGCTCAACGAGCACGATTTCCACCGCCTCGAGCGGGTGCTGCAGAATTTCCTCTACGTCTCGAACGCGCGCTGTGCGCTGCTCGTCGACCGGGCCGGGCAGCTCATCACCACCGTCGGGGAAGCCCCCGAATTCGATACCACCGCCTTCGCCTCGTTGGCCGCAGCGGACTTCTCGGCGAACGATCAGCTGGCCGCCCTCATCGGGGAAACCGAATTCTCCTCCTTGTTCCACCAGGGTGAGCGGGCTTCGATGTACCTGGCCGATGTGGCCAAGCGCCTCATCCTGGTGGTGTTGTTCGACAATCGCACCACCCTCGGTCTGGTGCGTCTGAAAGTCAAAAGCACGGTGGACGAATTGACCGCCATCGTCGAGGAACTCTTCGCTCGAACCCGTGCCGAACCCGCGCGCCCCCGGTTGGAGAACGCCTTTGCGGACGAGGCGGAAGACGAGATCGATCGCCTGTTTGGCGGTCTTTGAGTGTGCGCGATGTCGATCATCAACTACGCCTCCAGGGAAATCAGCTGCAAAATCGTCTACTACGGCCCCGGCCTCGGGGGCAAAACGACCAACCTCGAGTACATCTACCAGAAGGTTGCGCCGGAGACGCGAGGCAAGCTGATTTCTCTAGCCACGGAGACGGAACGCACCCTTTTCTTCGATTTTCTCCCCGTCGACCTCGGGGCGATTCGCGGATTCAAAACGCGCTTTCATCTCTACACGGTGCCGGGGCAGGTGTACTACAACGCCTCGCGGAAACTCATCCTCAAGGGCGTCGATGGGGTCGTGTTCGTGGCCGATAGCCAAGTCGAGCGCATGGACGCGAACATCGAGTCCATGGCGAACCTCCACGAGAATTTGGCGGAGTACGGTCTCGACCTCAAAGACATTCCCTTCGTGATTCAGTACAACAAGCGGGACTTGCCGAACATTGCTTCCATCCAAGAATTGGAGGTCCATCTCAATCCGTACGGGGTGCCCTATTTCGAGGCCGTGAGCGTCCGGGGCATCGGGGTGTTCGACACGTTGAAGGCCGTCAGCAAGCTGGTGATCAAGTCCCTCTCGTGACGAGGGGATGAACCTCCCGAACGCCATCACGCTGGCGCGGATCGCCGTGGCCGCCATCTTGCCCTCGCTGATCCTTTGGGAGGACTGGCGACCGCGGGCATTGGCGTTCGGGCTGTTCCTGGCGGCGGCCCTGTCGGACTTGTGGGACGGCTACCTGGCGCGCTCGCGCAATCTGGTCACGGATCTCGGCAAGCTGCTCGACCCGGTGGCCGACAAGCTGTTGGTCGCGACCACGTTGGTGTCGTTTTACGTCCTCTCGCACGTCACCGAGCCGACCATTCCGTTCCCTTGGTGGACGGATCGCTTACCCCTTTGGGTGGTGGCGGTGATCCTGGGCCGCGAGTTGGCGATTTCCATCCTGCGAGCGGCCTTGGCGCGCCGCGGGCGGGTGCTGGCCGCCGGTCGGGAAGGGAAAATCAAGGCGGTGGCGCAGAACATCGCCAGCGGTGCCGTCTTGCTATGGTACACCTTGCACGCCGCTGCCACGCGGGCGGGCTGGGCCGGGGGGCTGTGGCAGGGATGGCAGGTGTTTCACCGTTCCGTGGCCGCCCTGGCCCTCACCGTGGCCCTGGTGCTGACGATCTACTCGCTCGCCGTGTACGTGTGGCGGTTGCGCGTGGGCGGGCGGGTGGTGCAGGCGTAGACCTGCCAAGGTGGCCTTCGTTCGTGGCATATCGCTTGCGCCGGCGCCGGCGCGGAGATGGCGCACGATCGCAAGATGCAGGATCCGAACGTTCCCGCGGAGGCGGCGCCGGAGGCCGAGGCGTCGCCGACTGAGGCCGCGCCGGCGGCCGAAACCGCCACCGTTTCTTTGGAGGAGGCGCCGTCGTCCGCGCCGGCGGACGAGGCCGTCGACGCCGCTCGGGAAGCCGCCGAGCGCGCCGCGGCCTTGGCGGAGGAGCTGGAACGACTCCACGACCGCTACCTGCGGTTGGCGGCGGAGTTCGACAATTACCGCAAGCGCATCGAGCGTGAGCGGGCGGAGCTGACCACGCGAGCGCAAGCGGCGCTTCTGGAGGCATTTCTTGACGTGTTCGACGATCTGCGTCGCGCGGCGGCGACGCCGGCCACCAGCCCGGAGGCCTTGCAGGAGGCCGTGACCCTGATCGCCCGCAAGCTGAACCGCGCCTTGGAGGCGGCCGGCGTCGAGGTTCTCGACCCGGCTCCGGGCACGCCCTTTGACCCGCGGTGGCACGAGGCCGTGCGGGCCGTTGCGGCGTCGTCGCCGGATGAGGAGGGCACGATTGCCCAGGTCTATCAACCGGGGTATCGCCTGCGCGATTACCTGGTTCGACCGGCTCGGGTCGAGGTGCGTCGCGGGGAGTCGGCCTGACGGGCGATGGCCACGCAGCTGAAGGATTACTACCAGATCCTCGGCGTACCGGAGACGGCCACGGCGGAGCAAATCAAGCGGGCCTACCGCCGCTTGGCCAAGCAGTACCATCCCGACGCGAATCCGAACGACCCGCAGGCGGCCGAGCGCTTCAAGGAGATTGCGGAGGCCTATGGCGTGCTCTCCGACGAGGAGAAGCGCCGCCAGTACGATCAAATGCGGAAGTTCGGCGGCCCCTTCCGGTTCGACGCGGAGGCGCGCCCCGGCGGCGAGGGGGCGCCGTTCGAATTCTCTTGGAGAGATCTCGGCGAATTCGGTGATTTCGGCTTCTTCAGCGAGCTCTTCGACCTCGGGCGTCGGCGCGGGTCCCGTGCGCCGGGCGCCGGAGCGGACGTTGAAGTGGCGGTGAGCGTGCCCTTCGAAGTGGCCGCCCGCGGTGGCACGATCACGGTAAGCGTGCCGGTCACGGAGCCGTGCCCAACGTGCCGCGGGAGCGGCGCTGCGCCCGGCAGCCGGGTGGAGACCTGCCCCGTCTGCCACGGCCGCGGCACGCAGGCGATCGGCTTCGGCCGCTTCGCCATGCAACGTGTCTGCCCGCGGTGCGGCGGCCGCGGCGAATTGGTGACGACGCCGTGCCCGACGTGCCAGGGTGCTGGCGTGCTCCGACGCACGCGAACGGTGCAAGTGGCCATCCCTCCGGGCACCGACGACGGCGCCTTGCTGCGGTTGCGCGGTCAGGGATCGGCCGGCCTGGGCGGGCGGGCCGGCGACTTGCTTCTGCGGGTGCACGTGGAACCCCATCGGTTCTTTCGCCGCGAGGGTCTGAACGTGATTTGTACCGTGCCCATCAACATCGCTCAGGCCGTGCTCGGGTCGAAGATTCGAGTGCGGACAGTGGACGGCAAAAAGGTGCAGCTGACGATCCCGCCCGGAACGCAACACGGCACGAAATTCCGGTTGCCGGGGCTCGGCATCGAGCGCGCGGGGCGCCGCGGTGACCAGATCGTCGAAGTCCACGTCGAGATTCCGCGCCATCTCAACGACGCCGCTCGGCGCGCCTTCGAGGAGTTCGCGCGCGTCGCCGGCCTACGCCACTGAGGGCAATGAGTCGCACGGTCGTCGACGACGATCTGCTCGAGTGGGAGGTCTATCCGTCGGGTGGGAAGTTCGGTCTTCCCGAGCGGCCTTACCTCGTCTTCACCTGTCGGAGCGATCCAAGCCGACGCCCGCGGCAGGTGGTGCTGGAGGGAGATGAAGCGGATGCGGAGGCGGCGGTCGAGCGTGCCAGCGACGAGGAACTGCGCACGCTGTTGCGCCGCTCCGAACCCATTCCGTAGGATCGCCGGCCTTCGCTGCTGGTCGCTGCAAGCGCTTGTCTCGCTTGGCGGTTGCAACCCGCGTGCCTCGGATGGGCCGTCGGCCGAGGTGCGCCGCGGCCTTTGGCGGTGCCGCAGCGCCTCAGACGGATCGGCGGATCCGCCCGCCGCCGAGGAGCGCTTCCTCGCGGTAGATCGCCGCCGACTGGCCGGGGGCCACGGTGCGCTGCGGTTGCGCGAAGCGCAGGTGGAGCTCGTCGTCGCTGATGCGCTCGACCTGCGCCGGAACGGCGGGGGCGCGGTGGCGCGTCTGGACCTCGACCCAGCTGCCTTCCGCCGGCGGCGGCAGATGCCAATTGAGCTCTCCGACCACGAGCCCTCGGCAGAGGAGTTCTTCGGCCTCGCCGACGACCACTTCGCGCGATTGCGGACGCACCTCCAGCACGTAGAGCCGGCGGCCGTGCGCCCCCAGGCCGCGCCGCTGGCCCACGGTGTAACCTGCGAAACCCGTGTGCTGGCCCACGACCGCGCCCGTGCGGGTGACCAGCGGCCCCGGCGCCAAGGCCGGGTGGTCGTCGCCAAGACGCTGGCGTAGGAAGCCGCGGTAGTCCCCGTCGGGCACGAAGCAGATTTCCTGACTCTCGGGCTTCTGGGCCGTCGGTAGGCCCCGGCTCGCAGCCATCTGGCGGACTTCGGCTTTCGTGAGGTCGCCGAGGGGAAAGAGCAGGGCCGGCAGCAACGCTCGCGGGAGCATCCAGAGAAAGTAGGTTTGGTCTTTCGCCGCGTCGACGGCCCGGCGGAGGTATACGCGGCCGTCGGGGTCCCGAGCGATGCGGGCGTAGTGACCGGTGGCGATCGCTTCGGCGCCAAAGGCGCGACCGCGGCGGAGCAAGTCGCGAAACTTCGTGAAGCCGTTGCAGCGCACGCACGGATTTGGCGTCCGGCCGGCCGCGTATTCCTGCACGAAGTCGTCGATCACGTCGCGGGTGAAGTCCTCCTCGACATCGACGACGTAGTGCGGGATGCCGAGGCCCTGCGCTACGCGGCGCGCGTCCTGGATCCCTTCGAGGCCGCAGCAGGCGCGCGTGGGCCCGGGCGTGCCGGCGTAGCAGAAGGTTTTCATCGTCAAACCGACGACCCGGTACCCCTGCTCGACCAGCAGGGCGGCGGCGACCGAGGAATCGACGCCGCCGCTCATGGCCACGAGAACGGTGCGCGGCTCGTTCATCGCAGGACCCACGAGCGCAGGCGGTCGAGAACGCGGGGCAGCGTCTCGAGGAGGCGATCGACGTCCGCCTCCGAGGTGTCGGGGCCGAACGACACCCGGACGGTGCTGCCGCGGCGTTCGGCAGGCAACTTGATGGCCTCGAGCACGTGCGACGGCTCGGGGCTTCCGCTGGCGCACGCCGAACCCGCCGATACGGCGATGCCTTCGAGGTCAAGAGCCAGCACCAAGCCGTCGGCCTCGGGGACGGAAAACGAGACGATGGCCGGCGACCGCGAGGCGTCGGCGGCGTGGATCCACACGTCCGGCACCCGGGCACGCAGACCCTCCTCAAGGCGCTGCCGGAGGGCTCGCCACCGTTCGGTTCGGGCGGCGCGCTCGCGCACCGCCAGTTCGACCGCCACGGCCAAGCCCACGGCCGCCGGCAGCGGCTCGGTGCCCGCGCGGCGACCGAACTCTTGAGCGCCGCCACGCAGCAACGGGCGCAAGGCAACGCCGCGGCGCACAACCAGGGCTCCGATGCCCGGCGGGGCGCCGAGCTTATGGCCGCTCAAGGTCAGGAGGTCGACGCCGGCCGCGGCCCAGTCGACCGGCACTTTGCCGATGGCCTGAATGGCGTCGGTGTGGACGACGGCGGCATAGGCGTGGGCGAGCGCCGCCACCTGCGCCACCGGTTGGACGGTGCCCAACTCGTTGTTGACCCACTGCACGGCGACGACGGCCACCGGTCCAGCGCGGAGGCGCGTCTCCAAGGCGGCCAAATCCACGCAGCCGGCGGTATCGACAGGCAAGCGCTCGGTGGGATGACCGAGCTCCGCCGCCACCTCCGCGGCGCCGAGCACGGAGCGGTGCTCGACCGCACTGACAAGGACGCGCTTGCCCGGTGCGGCCAGCGCCCGGCCCACGATGGCCAGGTGGTTGGCCTCCGTCCCACCGCTCGTGAAAACGACCTCGTCCGGTGCGGCTCCGAGCGCCGCAGCCAGCCGCTCCCGTGCCTCCTCCAGCGCCGCGCGGGCCCGGCGCCCCCAAGCGTGGAGGCTCGAGGGGTTGCCGGCCTCCCCTTCCAGCCAGGGCGCCATGGCGTTGCGAACCTCGGGACGCACCGGGGTCGTCGCCGCGTGGTCGAGGTAAATGCCGCCCATTGCGTTGCGCGTTCCGCTCGTCGACCTTACCTGATAACCGGGTGGCGGCGCCGCGTTCGCCCCGGCCCGCCGGAAGGGCCTCGATGGATCCGGATCTGCCGCCGGAGTTGGCCCCCACGTTCCGCGCCACCGTGCACGGCACGGTGTTCGGGGGGCGCGCCGCGCGCTTGGCGCGGATCCACGCGGGCAGCCCGCTGTTGCTCGTCCCGGATCCGCCGGACGAGGACGAGCCCAGCGTTTGGGTGCATCTACCCGACGGCGATCCCGTAGGGCATCTGCCGCCGGTCATCGGCGCCGCGCTGGCCCGCTGGATGCAGCGCGGGGGGGTCGCGGAGGCGGTGGCGCTTCGGGTCGGGGGCAGCGATGTACCGAGCTGGAAGCGCCTACTCATCGAGGTGCGCTGCCGCCCAGGCCCGCGGATGCGTCGGCCCTAAAGGCTGCGCCCGGGCAAGGCCACGACGTCGTCGACGCGCAGGGCTTCCAGCGTCAGGAAGGGTTCGCCGTAGGCCGTGCGGATGCGCGCACCGGCAGCGGCGGCGTGCACACGGATTTGCTCGAGCAGCGGTCGATCTCCCCCAGGGAAGACCTCCCCGATCCACGTTCGATTCTCGATTTGCGAGGCGTAGCAGGAAATCGCGGCAAGCTTGGTCTCGATCGTGTCCGTGATGTCGACCACGAAGCGCGGCGGTGGCGCGTCCTCGCGAAAGGCAAGCGCGTAGAGAAGCTTCGTCGGCCGAAAGGGCGGCAAGGGCGCCGGCACGCGGCGCAACCCCGCTACGAAGCAAGCATCGCGCGCCAGGTCGGCGGCCACGTGGTGGTCCGGGTGGCGGCCGCCGGGGAAGGGCAGGACCACGGTTCGCGGTCGAAACGCGCGCACCCAGGCCGCCACCGCCAACCGGGTCGACGGTGTGTTCTCTAGGGCAGCGTCCGGCAATCCGACCGTGGCGCGCGCCACCAAACCGAGCATGCGGGCCGCCGCTCGCGCTTCCTCGGCACGGCGCTCCACCGATCCGTAGCTGCCGCTCTCCCCGCGCGTCAAATCGAGAATGGCGACCCGGTAGCCTTGCCGGGCCGCCTTGGCGAGGGTGCCGCCGCACAGGAGTTCGGCGTCATCCGGGTGGGCCGCGATGGCCAGCAGGTCCACGCGTGGGGCTTCTTCCGGGCGCGCCGGCCAGCGCGGCTCTCGGCCGTCATTCATGGCGCAGAGCGACCACGGGATCGAGCCGCGCCGCTCGGAGCGCGGGCCACAACCCGAACCCCACACCGGTGAGGACAATCGTCGCCAGTGCGGCCGCTACGCTCCACCAGGGCACGGCCACGGCCACCGGCGACAGCCATCGAACGAGCCCTGCCCCGGCCAACCCCACAGCCAGTCCGAGCAGCCCGCCGACCGCCGTCACCACCACCGCCTCCAACAAGAACTGCCAGAGAATGATCCCGCGCGTCGCCCCAAGCGCCTTGCGCAACCCGATCTCGCGTGTCCGCTCCGTCACCGCGATCGTCATGATCGCCGTCACCCCGACGCCGCCGACGAACAACCCCAACGATGACAGGGTGAGCATGACGAGGAAGACCACCCCGGTCAAGCGGTCAAAGAGAGCGAGGAAGGCGCGTTGCGGAATGACCGCGAAGTTGTCCGGCTCGTTCGGGCGCAGCCCGCGCAAGGTGCGCAGGGCAGCGACAACATCGTCGATCGCTTCGTCGGCGCGAATGCCCGTCCGCGGGACGACGAGGAACTGCATCCACGGCGTCTCGGCGTCGAGGTACTTGACGGCGGCGCGCCATGGCACGACGGCGAACGGGCTGCCGCGGCCCGTGAAGGGATTGGGCGCGGGTTCGAAAACCCCGACGACCTCGAACGCCGCGCCGTCGAAGCGCACTCGCTGCCCGGGCCAAGCGGCCAGGGGCCGATCCTCGTCCAGGCGTCGAGCCAACTCGCTCGACAGGACGGTCACAGGGGCGGCGCGGCGCTCCTCGCTCGGCAGAAAGTCCCGGCCGGCCGACAGGCGCCCGGCCTGGTAACTCATCCAGCCTGCGCTATAGCCTTGCACTTGGGCGCTTACCTCCCCGCGCCGTCCGCCGGCCACCGCGTCGGCCGGTACGAACAGCAGCACGCGTGCGATGGAGGGCAACCGCGCCAACTCTGTGGCCTCGCGCGGGTCCAGCGGGGGCTTGCCGCGCCAAGGCGGACCGTCCCCAAACCGCAACTTCGTTTGGTCGAAGCGCGCCACCACGAAGTTGTTTGGCCCCAGAGCCGCCAGTTCTCCGACGACGGCGCTGCGGATGCCCGAGATCACGGCCCCCATCGTCACCACCGCGGCCACGCCCACAAGAATGCCGAGGACCGTTAAGGCCGCGCGCAGGCGATGTGCGGCCAAGGCGGCCAGCGCTTGTCGAGCGCCGTCGAGCCACGCCGGAACGAGGGAACGCCACCGATTCATGATTCATTCGTACCGGAGCGCTTCCACCGGGGCCAACGCCGCCGCGCGCCGCGCCGGGAGCACGCCGCTGGCCAATCCCACCGCGGAACTCAGGGCCACGCCGAGAGCGAGGGACCATGGCGCCACCGCCGCCGGCAAGGGGGAAACGGCACGAACCAACGCCGCTAGCCCCAGCCCGAGCCCCACGCCCACGAGGCCGCCAAGCAGACCCACAAGCATCGCCTCCGCCAAGAACTGCTGCACAATCGCCCGTGGCGTCGCCCCCAGAGCCTTGCGCAGGCCGATTTCTTGCGTGCGCTCCACCACCGTCACGAGCATGAGGTTGAGGATGACGACCCCCCCGACGAGCAGGCTAATGGCCACCAGCGCTGGTAGAGCGAGTCGCAACACGTTGGCGATGCGCCCCCAGAACGCCAAGGCCTCGTCGGCCGTCTCCAGCTCGAAATCGTTGGGTTCGTTCGGACGTAGCCGATGGCGGAGCCGCATCCAGCTTTCCACCTCCCATCGCACGGCCGACAGCCATTCCGGCCCCGCGGCCTGCACGAGGATCGCGTCCACCGTCCCCTGGGGTCGCCGCAGCCGCCCGAAAGGCGATCGCGCCGGCACGTAAATCGCGCGGTCGAGGGAGAGGCCGAACAACGACCCGCGCGGTGCCAACACACCCACGACGCGGTACGGCACCCCGTCGAGGTGCACCCGCGCCCCGAGCGCGCCGCCGTCAGGGAAGAGCGCCTCGGCCACGTCGCGGCCGAGCACGGCTAGCGCCTCTCCGCGGGCGGCCTCGGCTTCGGAGAAAAAACGCCCCTGCGCAAGCTCCATCTGCTGCACGCGGAAGTAGCTCGCGCTTACGCCGCTGGCCCATACGTTGCCCGCCCGCCGACCGCGAGGACCGCGCACCTCCGCCGCGTCGTCGAACATGGTCGCCACGACGGCCGGGGTCTCGAGCTTCGCTTGCACGTACGCGGCGTCGTCCTCGCGCAGTCGCGGTCGGCGAGCGTAGGCGCGCCGCCGCACCTCGTCGTTGTCCACGTCGATCGAGGGCCGTCGTCGCACGATCACCGTGTTGATGCCGTAAATTTCCCGCCCAAAGACGTCGCGCACGTACCGGTCCATCCCCTCCACGAGGGAGACGACGGCCACCAAAAAGGTGACGCCCACCGCCGTCGCCAGGAGGAGGAAGAACGTCCGCAGCGGTTGGGCGCGCAGCGCACGCCAGGCTTCGGCAAGCGTCGCTCCTAGCGGCATCGCCGATCGCTCTCGATGCGGCCGTCCCGCAGGGTGAGAATCCGGTGCGCGTGCGCCGCCACGTCGGGTTCGTGGGTGACGAGAATGACCGTCTGCCCATCGGCGTGCAGCCGATCGAACAAGGCGAGGATTTCCGCCGAGGTGTGAGAATCGAGGTTGCCGGTCGGCTCGTCGGCGAGCAACAACGACGGCCGGGTGACGAGCGCTCGCGCAATCGCCACCCGCTGGCGCTGACCACCGGAGAGCTCGTTGGGGCGGTGGTGAAGCCGATCGGCGAGGTCGACCGCGGCGAGGGCCTCTTCGGCGCGGCGGCGGCGTTCGGCGCGTGGCACACCCGCGTAGACCAGCGGGAGTTCGACGTTTTCGCGCGCCGTCGCGCGCGGCAGGAGGTGGAAACTTTGGAATACGAAGCCGATTTCGCGGTTCCGAATACGGGCCAAGGCGGCGTCGTCGAGCCCGGCCACGTCCTGGCCGTTGAGGCGGTAGCGCCCGCTGGACGGCGTGTCCAAACACCCGAGGATGTTCATCAGCGTCGACTTGCCCGAACCGGACGGGCCCATGATGGCCACGTACTCGTTCCGGTCGATGCGCAGGGTCACGCCGCGCAGCGCCGGCACAACGGCGGCGCCGAGGCGATAGTCCTTGCGAACCTCGACGAGCTCGATGAGGGGCGTCGTCATGGCGACCCGATCGACAGGGGTCGAACCTTGCGGCCCGATTCCAACGTGCGCACGGCGTCGTACGGGCCCGCCACGATGGTGTCGCCCTCCCGGACGCCACGGAGCACTTCGAAGTACCCCTCGCCGGCGATGCCCAGCGTCACCGGAGCGAAGCGGGCCACGCCACCGCGAACCACGAAAACGCCCTCGCGCTCGCGCGCCGCGGTGCGAGCGCTGTC
>Ga0073930_1000478_pt1 | contig 55516 bp, 42 predicted proteins | sample DewCreD2012metaG_5_FD_76968 | JGI IMG/M metagenome (GOLD analysis project Ga0073930, IMG submission 76968) | Hot spring sediment bacterial and archeal communities from British Columbia, Canada, to study Microbial Dark Matter (Phase II) - Dewar... ...
ACCGCAAAGGGGGCAACCGCAAGGGGGGCAACCGCAAGGGGGGCAACCGCAAGGGGGGCAACCGCAAGGGGGGCAACCGCAAGGGGGGCAACCGCAAGGGTTGCCCCTACATCCTGCCCCAGGGCAGCCGCAAGGGCGCAACCGCAGGGGTTGCCCCTACGTGGGGTGGGTCTTGGCAACCGTCGCGGCGCTCTACACCCTCTACTTCTCGACCCTGCTGCTGGTTGTGCAGAACCTCTATGTCTTCGTCGTGAGCCTGCGGCGGGCGGACCGGTGGGCGCTGTGGCGGCGGTGGCTGTTGGCCCAGGGCGCGGCGCTGGCCCTCTGGACCCCCTGGCTGGCCCTGGCCCTCCCCCGCATGCGCTCATGGTCGGTGGTGCAGGAGCCGGTATCGCCGGGATTCGCTTTCCTGCTGGACGGTGTCCTTTTGACCCTGGGCCTCTCTACCAACGTGGAGCGCTACCTGGGAGCGGTCCTGCTGGTGGGGTTGATCCTTCTCTGGGGGACGGTTACCCTGGTCGTTGAGGCGCGGCGGGCGGGAACCGCGCGCCGGACGGCTGAGGGGTTATGGCTGCTCTTGCTGGGGACGCTCATCCCGCCGCTGATGGTCTGGCTGGTCACTCAGCCGCGGATGCTCTTTTACACCCCGCGGGTGGAGGCGCGCTACTTTCTCTCCTTCGCGCCGCTCTTCTACGCGTGGCTGGCGTGGGCGGTGTGCCCTCACCCCCTCCCCGTTGCCCCCTCCCATGAAGTTTTGCCTTTTTCGGAGCGAGGGCGGGAAAATCTTCAAAACCCGCCTCCAACGAGGCCGGAAGAACAAAAAGAAAATGTTTTTCATTGCGGCGGCTTCGCCGCCGCAATGAAAAACAATCTTCTTTTTGGGGCCACGGAGGCGGCCAAGAGCCTATGCCGAGGGGCTACGGACAAAAAAGCCAACGTTGAGGGGAGGGGGTTGGGGGTGGGGGTGAGGGCCGCGCTGGTACTGGCCCTGATGCTCTGGGCCCTCCCCGGCCACTACGCCGACCGCCGTCTGCGGGACGACCTGCAGAGCATGGTACGGGCGATCTGGGCCCAGGCGCGGCCAGAGGATGCCGTCGTGCTGGTCTCCGGTGACCGCTACCCGCTCTTTCTCTACTACTATGACCGGGCGCCGGCCCCCGCCGACCGCCCGCCGGTCTATCAGGTGCCCCAGAGGTCCCTGATACTGGATGTGACGGGGGCGGATGCCGAACTGGCGCCGGTCGCCGGGGAGCATTCTCGCCTCTGGCTGGCGGAGGTGGAGCGTCACCTGCAGGACCCCGAAGGGGTTGCAGAGGCCTGGCTGGCCGAACGATATGCCCGCCTGCTCATGCTGGAGTTCGGCTATAACCGCCTGCATCTCTTCGGGCCCACCGGGGAGGAGGTGACCGCCGAAGGGGCCGGACCCCAGTATTCCCTCTCCGCTGCGCCCGTTGCCGGATTGGAGGTGCTGGGGTACGACCTGCCGGTTCGGGAAGTCCGTCCAGGCGACCCGTTGCGGTTGGGGCTCTATCTGCGGGTCGGGCCGCCGCTGGTCCCGACAGGACTGACCGGGGAGAAGTGCTACTGGTACTGGATGACGCGGTCGTCTCTGCCAGGAGTGGTGCTGGTGGGGCCATCGGGAGAGATGTGGGCGACCCTGCTGACCCTTTGTCCGCCTGACCGGGTCACCTATCAGTTGTTGGAGTTCCCGGTGACGGCCTGCTTGCCCGCCGGATGGTATCATTTTGAACTGCGCGCGCCCGATGGAGAACCGGTCTCCTTCGGGGAAGTGCAGGTCACACATACTCAGCCGGAGCCTTCTCTGGCGGAGATTTCCTATCCGATGACGACACGGCTGGGGGAGTCGGTCCGGCTGGCCGGATACGGATTGTATCGGGATCGGGGCGTCCTGGGGAGGCAGGCCCTCTCGCCAGGCGCGACGGTCCGTCCGGGGGAGCGTCTCTTTCTGGACCTCTACTGGCAGACCGACGGGCCGGTAGGGGAGAACTACGTCGTCTTCACCCACCTGGTGGGGACCGCCTGGAACCCGGCGACGGGCAACCCCGTCTGGGCGCAGGACGACCATGAGCCCCTGCGGGGCGGCTGCCCGACCTCGCTGTGGCTGCCGGGCCGCCTGCTGCGGGACCGGTACGAACTGGTCCTGCCCCCAGATACCCCCGCCGGGGAGTACGTGCTGGAGGTGGGAATGTATCGCTGGGATACGGGGGAACGGCTGCCCGTCTCCGGCGATGGCGCCGACCCTGGGGCCCGCCGTATCGTGTTGGGGACGGTGAGGGTGAAACCGTGAGCGGGGGGACTCAGGCTGAGTGGCTGGAGGGTGCTCAGGGCTCTACTCGCCGCAGGCCGGGGATTCGGTCAAAATCCCGGTCAGATGTTGGCATCAATCACTCTGGCTTTCACGGATGACCTCTCCGGCGATAGCCAGTCGTACGGCCCGTTCTATTTCCTTCAAATCGGCCGGCCCGCCTTCTGTGCGGAGGGCGCCATACCATTTCATTACATCATCGGGTAGCGGCTCTATCTGAAGGCATCCATCCCGCAGGACAAACTGACCCGCATACCTGGCCGTAACTGGAGATACTCACGCACTCCTTTGGGCAACGTCACCTGCCCTTTTGCGGTTACTTTTGCTGTCCAGAACATTCTTCCTCCCGAGTAGCAGGATTGCTTCTCATTGTAGCAGGACTGCACATTTTGTCAACAGTTTTCAGGAGGTGCCCATGTTTCAACCTGTCCCATCCAAAGTAGATTTCATCCAGCAGGAGCACCAGATTCTGGATTTCTGGAAGCGCACCCGCGCCTTCCAGAAACTGGTGGAACTCCGCAAAAACGGCCCCCGCTGGTCGTTCATTGACGGGCCCATCACGGCCAACAACCCGATGGGCGTCCACCACGGCTGGGGGCGCACCTACAAGGACCTCTTCCACCGTTTCTGGGCCATGAAGGGCTACCAGGCCCGCTACCAGAACGGCTTTGACTGCCAGGGGCTCTGGGTGGAAGTGGAGGTGGAGAAGGAGTTGGGTTTCCGCTCCAAGCGGGACATTGAGAACTACGGGATGGACCGCTTCGTCCGCAAGTGCAAGGAACGGGTCCTGCGCTTCGCCGCCGTTCAGACCGAGCAGTCGGTCCGCCTGGGCTACTGGATGGACTGGAACGACCCGGAGTTCCTGCGGGACCTGGCCCGCCGGATCATGGAAAACCCGCAGGAGGTCATCACCGTCCCCGGTCCTCATGGCGCCGTGACTGATACGGTGGAGCAGATCGTGGGACGGCTGGGCCTTCCGGAACTGGGCGGCTCCTACTTCACCTTCTCCAACGAGAACAACTACATGATCTGGACCTTCCTGAAGCGGTGCTGGGAGCGGGGCTGGCTCTACAAGGGCACCGACGTGATGCCCTGGTGTCCCCGCTGCGCCACCGGCATCAGCCAGCACGAGATTGTCACCGAGGGCTATCAGGAACTGACCCATCCCGGCGTCACTCTGCGCTTCCCCCTGCGCGGCCGTCCGGGGGAGGCGCTGCTGGTCTGGACCACCACGCCCTGGACCCTCACCAGCAATGTCGCCGCGGCCGTCGGCCCCGACCTGACCTACGTCCGGGTCCGTCAGGGCGACGAGATTTTCTACCTCTCCAAGGGCACTCTCTCCATGCTTCAGGGCCCGTACCAGGTGCTGGAGGAGATGAAGGGAAAGGCGCTGGAGGGCTGGACGTACGACGGTCCTTTTGACGAACTCCCGGCCCAGCAGAAGGCGGGCGGCCCCCAGGCCCACCAGGTCATCCTCTGGGACGAGGTCGGCGAGGCGGAGGGTACGGGCATCGTCCACATCGCCCCCGGCTGTGGCGCGGAGGACTTCGCCCTGGGCAAACAGTACGGCCTCCCGGCCATCGCTCCGCTGGATGAAGAAGGCATCTTTGTGGACGGGTTCGGTTTCCTGACCGGGACCCCCGTCTCCGAAAGCGCCCCGCGGGTCTTTGAGAGCCTTCGGGAGAAGGGACTCCTCTACCGGGTGGACGATTACACCCACCGCTACCCTGTCTGCTGGCGCTGCGGCACCGAACTGGTCTTCCGACTGGTAGATGAGTGGTTCATCTCTATGGACGAACTCCGCTACGACATGATGGACGTCACCCGGCAGATTCGCTGGATTCCGGAGTTCGGCCTGGACCGGGAACTGGACTGGCTGCGCAACATGCATGACTGGATGATCAGCAAGAAGCGGTACTGGGGGCTGGCGCTGCCCATCTGGGAGTGCAGGGAGTGCGGCCACTTTGAGGTCATCGGCGACGAGCGGGAACTGCGGGAGCGGGCGATCGCGGGCTGGGAAGTCTTTGAGGGTCACACGCCCCACCGCCCGTGGGTGGATGCGGTTCGCATCGCCTGCCCGAAGTGCGGCGCGGAGGTCTCCCGCATCCCTGACGTCGGCAACCCCTGGCTGGACGCCGGGATCGTCAGTTTCAGCACGCTCCGCTACCGCACCGACCGGGAGTACTGGCGCCAGTGGTACCCGGCGGATTTCATCAGCGAGTCCTTCCCCGGCCAGTTCCGCAACTGGTTTTACAGTCTGCTGGCGATGGCGACCGTCCTGGAGAAATCCCCGCCCTTTAAGGTCTGCTTCGGCTATGCCACGCTCCTGGCGGAGGACGGCCGTCCGATGCACAAGTCCTGGGGCAACGCCATTGAGTTCAACGACGCTGCCGACCAGATGGGCGTGGACGTGATGCGCTGGCTCTACTGCCGCCAGAAGCCCGACGCCGACCTGCTCTTCGGCTATGGTAAGGCCAACGAGGTCCGGCGCCAGTTCATCCTGCCCCTCTGGAACGCTTACGTCTTCTTCGTCACCTACGCGCGGCTGGACAACTGGACGCTGGAAAACGGTCGGACGGGCCCGCTGGCCTACAGTTTGCTGGACCGTTGGATTCGGGCCCGGCTGCACCAGGTGGTGGCGAAGGTGACGGAGCGGCTGGATGACTACGACGCCTACGGCGCGACGCTGGCCCTGGAGCCCTTCGTGGACGACCTGACCAACTGGTACATCCGCCGGAGCCGCCGCCGCTTCTGGAAGAGCGAGCACGACGCGGACAAGAACGCGGCCTACGCCACCCTCTACGAGGTCCTGACTACCCTCTGCCGGGTGTTGGCGCCCTTCATCCCGTTTATGACCGAGGCGATGTACCAGAACCTGGTCCGGGCGGTGGACCCGGAGGCGCCCGAGAGCGTCCACCATACCCTCTGGCCTCAGACAGACCCGGCGGCGATAGATGAGGGGTTGCTGGCCCAGATGGACCTGGCCCGCGAGGTGGTCTCGCTGGGGCACGCGGCCCGCAACAGCGCCAACATCAAAGTCCGCCAGCCGCTGGCCCGTGCGTTGGTCCACCTGGAACCTTCGGTGGGGGCCCTGGACGAGGAGTTGTGGGCGCTGGTGCAGGACGAGTTGAACGTCAAAGCGGTAACACAGGTAGCGCAGGCTGAAAGCCTGCTCACCTATCTGGTGATGCCCAACAATGCCCTGCTGGGGCCCCGCTTCGGCGCTCGCTTCCCGGCGGTCCGGGCCGCGCTGGCCGCGCAGGACCCGATGGCGGTCGCCCGGCGCGTGCGGGCCGGGCTCCCTGTTCATCTGATGGTGGACGGCGAGAAGGTAGAACTGGCGCCGGAGGAGGTGCTGGTCCAGGAGAAACCAAAAGAAGGCCTGGCGGTGGCCTCGGAGCGGGGGGTGACCGTCGCGGTGGATGTTGTCCTCACACCCGAACTGCGGGCGGAGGGACTGGCGCGGGAGGTGGTCCGCCGCATCCAGAACCTGCGCAAGGACGCCGGGTTTGAATTGGACGACCGAATCGTGACGGTCTGCGGGGCCGAAGGGGACCTGGCGGAGGCGATCGCGGCATGGCGGGAGTACATCGCGGCGGAGACGCTCAGCGTGGAGTTGCGGGCGGGCGAACCGGAGCCCGGAATGGCGACTGCCGAGGACCGGGTGGATGGCCACCCGCTGCGGCTGGGAATCCGGCGGGTGGCCGGATAGCCGGATAGAAGAAGCGGCGGCGGCCCGAAGGGCCGCCGCCGCTTCTTTGTATCACTGATACATCAGCCGCCCCTCCACCTGGCTCTGGAGGTTCTGATGACTCCGCAGGTGCTCTTCCACCACATCCCGCGCCGATGTGCTGACCACTTTGGGCGGGGCCAGCGCGGTGAGTTCCTCCGCCGTCAGCCCGATGTTCGGGCCGGAGTTATTGTAGTGGTATCCCTGCAGGAGAACCGTGTACTGCCCGTCATCCGCGACCGGGATGCCCCGAATGGTAAGGGATTCCAGTCGCCTCTCTGCTTCGTTGTAGAATGCCCGGACCCCCCGGTTGACCTGAAAACATTCTCCCTCTCCAGTCCGGTTTTCGGGCCGCATGATGTGGGCAAAGACCTGCTGGAGTTGGGCCCCGGTGACAGTGCACCTGTAGAGGGCATCATCGTAGGGGAATGTAGCGTAGAGTTCTCCCAGGGTCACCGTGGGGCCCATGGACTTGCTCCGGATGGAGCCGCTGCCGAGCAGTACAACATCCACGCCGGAGCGCTCCGCGAGAATGTCGGCGAAGAGGTTGCCCAGCGCGGTTTCCTCTTCCCGACGGGGGTGCGTCAGTGCCTGGGGAAACCGACAGATAAGGGTACCGTATTTGTGGTCCACCGTTTCCTTGTACGAGTCAATGAACTGCTGGAGTTCCGGGTCCGGCTCAGCCAGGCGGTTGTCCACCGGGATGAGTCGCCATTGCCACTCCACGATGGCGTTGGTGTCGTCGTCTACTGTAATGTCAAAGCGACCAATCTGGTCCGTGCCGACGCCGGCCTGGACGATGAGGATGTTGTTGACCACCGCGGGCTGGTCCAGTATCGTGTGTGAGTGCCCGCCGATAATGAGGTCCACCCCCCAGGCCGGGTCCAGCATCGCCGCCAGTTCTTTGTCGGACTCAAACCCGATGTGGGTGAGCAGGACGGTCAGGTCTATGTCCTCGTTCTTGTAGGCGTTACAGATGCGCCCCACCTCGGTTGCCGCGTCCTCCAGTGTGATGAAGGTGCCGATGTCCCGGTCCTGTTTTAGGGACTGAAGCACCGTTTCTGTGATGATGCCGATGAACATAATGTCAAAGCCGTCCACGTTAAGGATGATGTGGGGCCGCATCAGGCGCTTGTGGTATTTCTTGATGTAGAGGTTGGCGTTGACGATGGGGAAGTTGGCCATCTTCTCCAAAAATAGGAGGTGGGGGAGGCCATAGTCCAGTTCGTGGTTGCCCAGGGTTGCCACATCGGGCGCCAGATAGTTCATCAGTTCAATGGTGGAGATGCCCTTGAACTCCGAATCTATCAAGGAGCCCTGGACCATGTCGCCGGAGATGACGTAGAGGACGTTTTTCTCCTCCCGGCGCACCCGGTTCAGGTAGCCGGAGAGGAGGGATAGACCGCCGATGAGACGGCCTTCCTCACCCCGGACTTCCGCCAGGAAGTCGCCGTGCATGTCGTTGGAGTGAAGGATGGCAAATCGTTTGGTGCGCATGTTGCTCCTTTCCGGGAGCATCTTATGCCCGGATGGTTGTTTTGTCAAATGCAAAAAATTGCACTGTTTTTGTCCTTTCGCAGAGCCTCTCCCATCTGCCTCCTTCCCCGCTGCCGCTACACGGCGCGGGAAGGGGAGAGATAGATAGGACTCAACAGAGCCTTTGCTTTTTAATGCGCCAGTAAGACGTCCCCCACCCGAATCCGATGGAGTGTGCCGTCTGGGGTGCGCAGGAGTAAAGCACCCTCTTCGTCCACCCCTTCGGCGACCCCTCGCCGTTCCCCTTCTGCCGTGACCACCCGCACCGGTCGGCCCAGGGTAGCCAGACGGGCGGCCCACTCGGCCCAGGGCCGTTCCCCGGCCCGCCATCGCTCGTAGCGGTCAGCCACTTCGTTCAGAAACTGGTCCAGCAGGAGGTCCCGGTCCGTCTGCCGCCCGGTTTCGGCCAGGATGCTGGTGGCGTCGGGGGACAGGTCGGGCAGACTCTCCGCGGGCACGTTGACGTTGATCCCCACGCCGACGATCACGAATTCCAGCCGGTCTCCGGAGACGTCGGTTTCGGCCAGCAGGCCGCCCAGTTTCCGCCAGGACTCTCCCCGAGCGACGACCAGGTCATTGGGCCATTTCAGGGAGACCGACAGGCCAGAGGTCTTCTCTACGGCATCTGCGGCTGCCAGCCCACAGAGCATGGTCAGGTCGGTGGGGTGGGGGGAACACTCTGGATCCAATGGGGGACGGAAAAGGAGGGAGCACAGCAGCGAGGTACCCGGTGGGGCCAGCCATCGTCGTCCCAGGCGGCCCCGTCCGGCGGTCTGGTAATCCGCGATGACGACGGTGCCCTCCGGCGCCCCCCGCGCGGCCAGGTCTCGGGCCACGTCGTTGGTGGACGTCGTGGAGGGCAGGTGGATTCGGGTGAATGATAGAGAGTCCATCTGGGTATCCCGTTTGCTGCATTATGATATACCTTCGGGGGGCGTCCGTCAAGTGCTTGCTTTTTCGGTCGTTTCGGGTAGAATCGGGGGCGAAGTCCAGTTTGGCTAAAGGAGGCCGGGATGCAAAGAAGACATGCGTGGGGATACTTGTGGGGAATCGTTCTTGTCCTTCTGCTCGGCAGCGGCCTGCGGATGGTGGGACTGGAGCAATCCCCGCCGGGCCTGGCCCCTGACGAAGCCTGCAACAGTTATGTCGCGTACTCTATCTGGCATACCGGGCGCGACCAGCACGGGGTCTTTCTCCCCACGGTGATGCGCGCACTGAATGACTACCGGATGCCCTTGTTTATGTACACCCAGGCGCCTCTGGTTGGAGCCGGTGGATTGACTGTCTTCAACGCGCGACTGGCGGCTGCCTTCTGGGGCATTCTGGCGATTGCCGCTCTGTACCGGCTGGGGAGAGAGTGGTTTAACCCTCCAGTAGCGCTGGCTTCGGCAGCCCTTCTGGCTATTTCTCCCTGGGCTGTGCCCCTCAACCGGATTGCCCTTGAGGCCAACGCGACCGTGGCTCCCGCTTTGCTGGTAGCGATCTGTTTCTGGCGCTGGCGGCGGACAGGGCGCTTCCCGTACCTGATCGGAGCGGCAACAGCGGCGGGGCTGGGGCTATATACCTATTCCGTGATGAACCTGTTCCTGCCGCTGACTGTGGGGATGCGGGCTCTTGCTTCCCGGCATCAGATTCGGGCCCGATGGCCCCAGGTCCTGAGGTTCTCGGAGTGGGCCTCTGCCTGATTCTGCCGATGGTCAGCAACCTGATCCGTTACCCCCAACAGATGAGCGCGCGATACCGGGAGATCGCCGTCTTTCGCCCGGAGCGGACCTTTGGGGAGTCCCTGCGGCGGGTTGTCCTCTACGCGGGCTACAATCTGGGCCCGGATTACCTCTTCCTTCGGGGAGACCGGCATATTCTTCAGCATCCGGCCGGGATGGGCCAACTTTACGCTGCTCAGGCCGTTCTGGTCTCGTTAGGGATCGCTTTTGGCTGGCGGCGGAAAGAATGGCGGCTGCCCCTTTGCCTCAGTGGGGGCTGGCTGCTGGCAGCGCTTCTGCCGGTTGCCCTGACGGAGCCCAACCTGCCCGGTTCAGGCCATTCCCTTCGGGGATTACCTGGAGTTGTGCCCTGGCAATTGTGGTCTGGTCTGGGCTTGATCGCCCTGGGCAATCTTATTCGGCACCGATTCGCTCGCTGGCTGGTGAGGGGAGTACTGGTAGGGTGGGTGATCTTCCAGGCCACCGGTTATTTTGGCTACTACTTCCGGGATTATTCCCGGGATGCTGCCAGAGATTTCAACATGATTATGAAAAATATGGCGCTGGCTATCAACCCGTGGAAAGATCGCTATCCGGTCATTTATTTCCCATGTGATTTCAGTTGGCCCTATCTATATTTTCTGTTCTTTACGAACTACGACCCCCACCTACTTCAGCAGGATTTTCCTGATCGTGAGCCCGGGCTTTTTGGAGATGTCTCTCGTGTGGACAAGTTTCATATCGTATGTAATGTTCAAGAAATCTGGGGTTCGGGCACCCCAGGGTTATTTATAGTGCCTGTTCACGAGATCCCCGACGCTCCACCCCTGGCCATTGTTTCTGGCCTGGATGGGCAACCTCAATACAAACTTATCGGACGGGACTTACCATGAGGCTTCTGCGACCGTATCTTCCTGCATTACTTCTCTTGTATTGCTTTGGCATTCTGGTTTGTGGTTCGCGCGCCCTCTCGCTGACTTCTGACGAGCCGGCTCATATCACGGTCGGATATGCTTTACTGGCCCGTGGACAGGCGGCTTTCTGGCTTTTGGCTCAACATGGTCATCCCCCGCTACTGAATATCTTAGAAGCGCTCCTGGTATATCTGGAGAAGCCAGCCATTCCCTTGGAATACCTTGATGGATGGCCTCTGGATATGAACAGCTATGTACGGGCATTCGTATCGTACCTAATGCCGATGGAACGAACGGAAGTGATTTCCCGGACGCCTATCATTCTGCTGACAGTTTCTCTGGGTGCTCTGATCTTCCGCTGGGGAAAAGAACTGGGAAACTATGCCACCGGGTTGATTGCGCTGCTCGTGTTCTGCTTTGATCCCACCCTTCTGGCTCACGGTCGCCTGGCGACCACGGATGTGGGGACGGTCACTCTGGGTACAGCCAGTCTGTATCTCGCCTGGCGCTGGCTGGAATCCCCTTCCTGGGGAAAGGCCGTGGGGACAGGCGGGTTACTGGGGCTGACGATGCTGGCTAAAGGAAGTGGAGTCCTCTGGACTGGTGCCGTGGGCCTGATGGTTCTTTGGAAGATCATCACCGAAAAACCAGGAGAGAGGATCCCCAGGTTTTGTCAAGGACTGTTTGCTGGTTTGCTGAGTATTGTAATCCTATGGGCTGGATATGCTTTTACATGGGGCCCCATCCGTGACGAGATTCCAGGTACGTACCCTGCGCCCGATCACTGGAACGGGCTGATTTCCCAGGCGCTCAGCAGGGAAAAGCGCTGGGTGTTTGCGATCGGAATGCAGAAATACGGGGGCTGGTGGTGGTATTTCCCTCTCGCTTTTCTGATCAAAAATCCTCTCCCCCTTCTTCTGGGATTGGGTATTGGTGGCATCTACTTTCTCCGGCGCCCGACTCCGTATACCTGTTGGTCCGTTTTAGGGCTTTTCTCGCTTCTCTACACCATTGTCGCTATAAAAAGTGGAATGAACATCGGCTATCGGCATATGTTGCCACTGCATCCATTCATCTACCTGACGATTGGGGAGGGAGTGCGCCGTTTCTTTGATATGGGCATAGCCTGGAGACGACTCGCTGTTTACGCTTTGGGGTTGTGGTACATTGCGGGAACTGTGCGGGTGTTCCCGTACGAAATTGCTTTCTTCAATGAATTGATCGGCGGCCCTCAGAATGGACATCATTATCTGATGGACTCTAACATAGACTGGGGACAGGGATATAAAGAACTGCGGGACTACCTGGCGGAACATCCCGGACCAGTACCCAAAGTGTCTTACACCTATAAAACTCTCCCCAGTCATTACGGGATTCCTTGTGAACCTCTGCCCCCAGAGATTGACGCCTCTCCTCTGGCGGCGCCTTTTCATCCTCTGCCCGGACGGTATGTGATCAGCCTTATGTCCCTTCAGCTAGGGTGGCCAGGAGACCCTTCCATGTACGCCTGGTTTCGGCAGGTGAAACCCACGGCTGAAATCGGCTATTCGTTCTTTTTGTATGATATATCACCACCGCCTTTGCATTGGATTGCCCAGTGCAATGTCCCCGTGGCCCCTCTTTCTAAACAGGTGATTGCGTGGGGGTTTGGAGGAAGCGACCTTCGCCGGGTGGAATTTGATTGTAGGGCGGGATGGGTATATCCTTCTGGCAGTACCAGGTCGGGAGTATATGCTCTGCACAATGACCTCATCCGGGAACGTAAGCGGAAACTTCCCTCTCTCCTGTTTTCTTCGCCTGTTCCCCGGGACCCCTTTGTCGTCCGGCGGCTCAGTGAGGCACGCCTCTCACTGGATATGAACCGTTATACGACCGATTACCCTGCTTTCGTGTTGTATGAACAGGAGAAGCCACCTGCGGTACCTGATTCCCCGATGGTCATCGCTGGGCGCGCGGAGGCAATTCCAAACTCGGATGGGGTTCAGGTTGCTGTTCCTGTTGCCCTTTCGGGCCCTCTGGCGTTTCTGGGGGCCGGGGTGTACCGGGACGGCCTGGGCCTGGATGTGGAGACCTGGTGGCAGGTCGCAGAGGGGCCGATTGCCCGACCGTTTTCCATTATGGGGCATCTGCTGACCCCGGGTGGGGAAGTGCTGGGAGTGTCCGATGGATTGGCGGTCTTGCCGGTGGAACTTCTTCCAGGCGATATTCTGGTACAGCGGCATCGCTTTGAGGGGGTGACGGGTGAAGAGTTTCTTCTTCGCACCGGCGCCTACTGGCTGGATACGATGGAGCGCTGGCCAGTCGCAGGGGAGCCAGGCGCGGATGCCATCTTCATCCGAATCCACGCCAACCCATTCCCTTCAGAGGCAAGATGAACAAAAACATTTCCGGATTTGTATGGATTCTCATGGCCTTTCTGGCGTTGGGCCTGGCATACGGCCTGGTGGTTCCACCCTTTGAGAATCTGGATGAAATAGAACACTTCGGGGTGGTCCGGTACATCGCGGATACGGGCCGTCTGCCGGTGCATGGCACCCCGGCAGCGAAGATGTACCATTACCGCCAGGAAGCATCCCAGCCTCCCCTCTATTACCTGCTTTCCGCCGGGCTGGTCCGCGTTCTGGGTCTCCGGGCCGATGACGCCGAGGCCTATTTGCGCTTCAACCCACGGGTGGCCTGCGGCCCCGGCGCTCCCTTTCTCTACGACAACCGGGCCATTCTCTACCACAATCCCCACCTGGACCGTTTCCCATGGCAGGGCACCCTCCGGATGCTGCATCTGTTGCGGGTCTGGTCTACTCTCCTGCAATCTTTGACCGTCGTGGGAACGTACGTGTTGGCGCGTCGGGTATTTCCTGGCCGCCCCGAGATCCACCTGCTGGCAATGGCGATCGTGGCCTTCAACCCGCAGTTTCTGTTTGTCGCCAGCGGCGTCAATAACGACAACCTGGTTACTCCTCTGGCAACCTGGGGGTTATATCTGGTGCTGCGTATCTGGCAGGAAGGCCTTTCACTCCGGCGCGCTATCGGGTTGGGCTTCCTGATCGGGCTGGTGGGCCTCTCCAAACTGAGTGGCTGGCTTCTGCTCCCTCTTGCTTTAGGCGTGATTCTGCTTCGTGCCCTGCATCCCCTCCAGAAAGAAACTGCCCGGTCCTCTTCCAAAATTGGTCATCGGTCCTTGGTCATCGGTCCTTGGTCGTTCGCCATTGGTCCTTGGTCATTGGCCATTGGTCATTCTTTACTGATTATTCTCCCCGCTCTGGCCCTTTCCGGCTGGTGGTTCTGGCGCAACTGGCTTCTCTACGGTGACCCTACCGCGCTGGCCCCAATGCTCCAATTGGTAAGCCTGCGGGGATGGCCCATCTATCCGTGGAACGAGGCCGGGCTGGTGTTCCGATCCTTCTGGGGACAGATTCCCTGTTCCTTCTATCCGGCTGGGTTCTATGTCCTCTATGTTCTCTTGACCGCGCTGGGAGTTATTGGTCTGGCCTGGGGATGGCGACGCCTCGCCCCTGGAGAGCGATGGGCCATTGCCCTCTGCGCAACCTGGTTCCTCCTGGCGGTGGCAGGGTGGATGCGGTGGAACCTGACCACCCCTGCACCCGGCGGCCGTCTCCTCTTCCCCGCTCTTCCCGCCGTCGCCCTTCTCCTGGCTACTGGTATCTCTGGTATCTCTTCCCTCATTGGTCATTGGTCATTTCGTCATTGGTCATTTGGTCATTGGTCATTTCGTCATTGGTCATTTGGTCATTGGTCATTTCCTCGTTGGTCATTGGTCATTCTGTCATTGGTCATTCTTCTATTTCTTTCCGCTCTCTGGGTTGTCGCCGGCATCCTGCCCGCCTTCTATGCCCCACCTCCACGCTATCCGGATGCGGTGGCGGTTCGTTCCCAGCATCGGGTGGACGCCCATTTCGGGGACTCTATCCGCCTGGTGGGCTACGACCTTCAGACGCGCGAGGCGGAGCATTTGCTGGACGTCACCCTCTACTGGCAGGCCAACGCTCAAATCCATGAGGACTACATCATGGCCCTGCAACTGGTCTCTCCGGTTCCCGGAGATGATACTCTGCGCTGGACGTATGACTCCTGGCCGGGGCACGGTAATTACCCCACCTCGGCCTGGCGGACCGGCGAGGTCATCCGGGACCGCTACCGATTCCGCCTGCCCGCTGCCGATTTTCTGACCCAGGCCTGGGACCTGCAGGTGGTCCTTTATGAGCCGGAGAAGGGGGGACTGCCCGTTCGGGTGGGCGAGACTTCGGTCGGGAACCGCCTGATTCTCCACCGGCTACGGCTGTCGGGGGAGGAGCCGGCCTGTCCGGAATCGGGTCGCCTGAGTTCCGACGTCCGTCTGGGGGAGAGCGTGGCCCTGACCCATGCCGAAGTGGTGGCGGAACCCGATGGCGCTCAGGTCCTCCTCTGCTGGAAGAGTTTCGCCCCGTTGGACCGGGACTATCAGGTCTTCGTCCACCTCTACGACGCCTCCGGCACCCTGGTTGCTGCTGGCGACGGGCCGCCGATGGACGGCGCGTTCCCCTCCTCCCTCTGGCAGCCGGGAGATGTTGTCTTGGACATCCACCGTCTGCCCGCGCTGGTAGAGGGCGGGCGCGTGGCCGTGGGGCTTTACCGGCTGGACGATGGCACCCGCCTGCCGGCGACCGTCGGGGGAGAGCCGGTCCCCGATGCCGCCGTTCCGATATGGCCCATCCGGCCGTAAGAGGCCCCATGCGCTTTGCCCGTTGGGTTCCCATCCTCTTCCTTCTGCTGGTTTCCTGGTGGCTGAGTCTTTGGGCCGCCCGGGCCACCTCTATGACCATTGACGAAGGCCTCCACATCACCAGCGGCTACACGATGCTCCGCCTGGGCGACTATCGCCTGGTGGAAGAGCACCCCCCGCTGGTGAAAATGTGGGCCGCTCTTCCGTTGCTGGGTGTGCCAGACCTGCCGGACCCCACCTCCTTCGCACCCTGGACTGAAGCGGCCTATCCTACAACGGAGAGTCTCCCCCTTCTGCGTCTGACCCAGCAGTGGTTCTACCCGTATCGGCCTATAGACTGCCTGGTTTTCCCCGCCCGCGCGATGATCGCGCTCCTCAATCTCCTGCTGGGAGCTGTCATCTTCCGGTGGGGAATGGACCTCTGGGGATGGGTGGGGGGATTCCTGGCCCTCTGCCTGTGGACTGCCGACCCCAACATCCTGGCCCACGCCTCCGTCGCCGGGACTGACCTGGGCGCCACGACGATGATAACGCTGGCCCTCTTTGCGCTATCGCGCTTTCTGAGCCGTCCTGCTTTCCCTCGCCTGGTGCTGGCCGGCGTGACCTTGGGACTGGCCCAGGGAGCCAAACTCTCCACCCTGATGCTGGTGCCAGTAATTCTCCTGGTGGGAGGAATGGTGCTCTCCCCACGGGGCTGGAGCCGTCTCCTGGGGCTCCTTCTGCTGGCTGGCCTGACCCTCTGGGCATTGTACCGATTCCAGTTTGGGGCTGTGCCCGCGCTCTCCTTCCCGATGCCGGCCCCTGCCCACTGGATCCCCTGGATGCGCCTGCGCCAGCATATGATGGACGGACATGCGGCTTTCCTGCTGGGGGAAAACCGGACCCACGGCTGGTGGTACTACTTTCCCGTCGCCTTTGCTCTGAAGACCCCCCTGCCTACCCTATTGCTCCTTCTGGCCCTCATGGTTACCACCCTCCACGGAGGGATTCGGGGGGTTCTCCGCTACAGAAAAAACCTGCCTGCCAGATTCCCAGAGGTTTCTTGGAAACTGATGCTGGCACGCTGGGGGTTGCCGGTCCTCTTTCCTCTTCTCTACGGTGTTAGCAGTCTATTCAGTCCCCTGAACATCGGCTACCGCCATCTCCTGCCGGTCCTCCCGTTCCTCTTTGTCCTTGTGGGCCGTGCCCTGCGCACCACCCACCACGCTTCACGTTTCACGCTTCACGTTTCGCGCTTTACGTATTCCGCCCTTCTGGCCTGGCTGGCCCTGGGGACTCTGCGCGTCGCGCCCCATTATCTGGCCTACTTCAACGAACTGGCGGGCGGTCCGGATAACGGCTGGCGCTATCTGGCCGACTCCAACACGGATTGGGGGCAGGGCTACAAGGACCTGGCCCGTTTTCAGAAAGAGCGGCATCTGGGTCCTGTACGTCTTTCAGCGTTTATTTTTTACGACCCGGCGATTTACGGGGTCCGCTATGAGCCTCTGACCCCAATGCGGGGGGATACCCCGGCTATCTTTCCCTCTCGTCTCAACCCACCCCCGGGCGATTACGTGATCAGCGCTACCACACTGGATGGTATCCCGCTGGTGGATCCGGAGATGTACGACTGGTTCCGCAAGCGGGAGCCGGATGCCCGCATCGCCCACGTCCTCTTCTACTACCACATCCAGCCCCAGGACCCGCCTCCGACCTGGGTGGCCCAGTGCACCGTTCCGGATGTGCCTCTTTCACCGGAGGCGGTCGCCGAGGGATTCGGTCGGGACGACCTCCGCCGGGTCTACTTTGACTGCACCCAGGGGTGGTTGTATCCCGCCGGGGGAGATGTGCCGGGGTGGTACGTTTTCTACCGGGACCCGGTGACGGAGACATCCTTCGCCCGGTCCCATCTCTCTCCGGCCCGCCTCTCCTACGAACAGAAACGGCGGGGCGAGATGCCACCCTTCCGGGTTTACGAGTGGCCGCCCGGAGCGCGGATCCCAGGCCCGTCCGTTCATCTCTTGCTCCCCGAAGAGATGTTCCCTCCTGTTCCGCTGGATGGCCCGCTGGCCTTTCTGGGCGCGACGGCCTCCCCTCAGGCAGACGCGCTGGTGGTGGAGACCTGGTGGCAGGTGACAGCGGGGCCGATTACCCGTCCCCTCTCCATTATGGCGCACCTGCTGACGGATGCAGGCGATGTGCTGGGCCTGGCCGACGGGCTGGGGGTCTCCCCGGTGATGTGGCAGCCCGGCGACATCATTGTCCAGCGGCACCGGTTTCCTCTCCCCCAAGCCAGCGTCGGCCTCTATCTGCGCACCGGCGTCTACTGGCTGGATACAATGGATCGGTGGCCCCTTGGCAGAATGCCGGAAATGAATATCATACTCATATCGTTACCCATAGATTCCAAATAGTGAGGAGGTCCCCCCATGACAAAACTCGTCTCTCTTCTGGGTCTTATCCTTCTGCTTGCCCTGATAGCGGGGGCCGCTTCAGTGGCCGCGCCGCCCCCGCCAGATCCCGGTCGTTCCCCTCTCTCTCCGGCCCAGGTGGGCACAGAGGGCTGGCTGCCCGCCCCACCGGCAGAGACTCAATCCTTTACTCCCAATCTGCTGGTCAACGGCAATTTTGACCAACTTCCGTTTTACTGGCGTGTCCCTAATCACTTTATCGCTGGCGGCTGGGTCCGCTGGTGGATTCACGGGACGATCCTTCCAGAGTTTGACGATGCCCGCAGCCGCCCGTGGTATGATGGCGGTCACGCCCAGGTCTACTTCAAATGGGGGGCTACGTATGAGGCGGGTATCTACCAGGTTGTCACCGGGCTGAGCCCGTGCACGCCCTACCGCTTCACGATGTGGGCTCGTAACCACTCTCTGGATGGCGTCCTTCCCCACGCCCGTATTGGCCTGGACCCACAAGGGACGCAATTGACCCCCAACGATGACGATTGTGCTGTGAAAACGGGCCTTCCGCCACAGACCGTCTGGTCCCGGGAGCAGACGGCCCTCTTCACCTGGGAGGAACTCTCAGTGGAGGCCGAACCGTTGGGCAACCGGCTGACGGCGATCCTCTACGCTCATCCAGAGTCTCCTCCCTACGGTGGCCCGTACTACTATGATACCATCTGGGATGCCGGGCAGTTGATCACCAGCACCTATCCAGGCGGACGGCTGCCTGCCCCAACCTCCTGGACGCCCTCCGGCTTTATCACCAATATTGTCACGTCCACCGTGCTGAACACACTGGTAATAGAATGGGACACTCTGGCTCCGGCCTCCACCCAGGTCTGGTACGAGATTCTCCCTCCGCCTTCCCCGCCGATTTCACCCACCGGAGCGTTCACCGTCTATCTCCCGCTGGTGATGAGGGCTCCGACCTTTACGTATGCCACACTGCTGGATGTGACCCCCGTCACCCCTCATCGCGCAGTCATCTCTGGCCTGCAGGATGGCCAAACCGTGCGGTTTGTGGCGCTTTCCCGCCGGCTGCTGGACGGCTCTTGTGTCACCGAAGTCTCCGCGCCCATAGAGGTGACGGTCCACGTGCCGCCGCTGGTTCACGTCTATTTGCCGATGGTGATGAGATGACCTATACCGTGCCAGGCACTTCCCGAAGTGCCTGGCACGGTAGCCTTCGGTGATGATCCTCCTGTACCGACTGCGGATTATACCCTGTTTGCTGCTCTGGCTGTTGTTCAGCCAGGCCGTCCTCTCCATCCCGCACCTCTCCCTGACGGCCGATGAGCCGGTCTACATGGCCCAGGGGTATGTCTACTGGACGCGGGGGGATTTCCGATTCGCATAGGCGGTTGCCCAGCCGCCTCTGCCGAACGCATTGGCAGGTATTGGCCTTCTGCTCCAGCCCGGGCCAGCGGTGGAGGAACTGGATGGTTGGGCCGGGGGGGACCACTCCCGTTTCGTCGTCGCCTTTCTCCGCTGGTATGGCCCCGGCCCGGCGCTGGAATCGGCCACCTTTGTGGCCCGCTACCCCATTATCCTGGTTGCCCTGATCGGCGCCGCCTTTGTCTACCGCTGGGCCCGGAACGGTACGGACGCAGAGCGGGGTGGGTGGCCCTGTTCCTTGCTCAGCCTGGACAGACCGCGGAGATAGAAACATGGTGGCGGGTAGAAGAGGTCCCCGCTCACCCGCTTTCTATTATGATGCACCTGGTCGCTCCGGGGGGAAATCCCGTTATCGTCAGCGACGGGCTGGCGGTGCCGGTGGACCAGTGGCGTCCCGGCGACATCATCGTCCAGCGCCATCGGCTGCCTATCCCGAACGATGCCCCCACCGGCGAGTACCAGCCTTTTACCGGGGTCTACTGGCTGGATACGATGGAGCGCTGGCCGGTGGAAATAGACGAAAAACCGGCAGGGGATCAGATTCCCCTGCCGGTAGTGATGGTCAAGGAATAGGTCGGATTAACGAACGTGCCCGGCAGTGTCAGAAGTGCCTGGCACGCTTCCGCTACGGCGCCAGGGTAAATTGGGCGGATGCCGACCGCCAGGTAACGCACTGCCCCCCGGAGAGCCCGCGCGAGACCGCGATGAACTCGTACGTGCCGCCGGGCACCAGCCCGGTCAGGACGGCCTGGTGGCTGGTGGTGGGGGCTTTGTTCAGCGGCGTGTACTGCCAGCCGGTCTCAGTCTGCCGCAGCACCAGGGGCAGGTAGACCTTGTGGGGGTAATCCGGCGGGGGAGGGCCTGCCGGGCCGGAGACCAGGCGGTAGTATACCTGCCCCAACGCCGCGCTGGCCGTCGTTCAGGTCACGGTGGCAGTTGTCCCGGCCGTGATTACCGTCAGATTGCTGATGCCAGAAGGGGTAGGAAGATTGTTGGGGTCATAGATCATCGGCGGCGTGGCATCCCAGAAGGACGCGCTGTCCCAGAGGATGCGGTGGGAGCGGCCGCCACTGGCGTCGGCGTAGGTGAACACGGTGATTTTGGTGCTCCATGCCTCCGCTGTCACTGTCAGCGGCCCGTAGGTCCACTGGTACTTCTGGGCAGGCCCCCAGACGGTGGTGGCGGGGAAGGAGCCTGGAACGGCCGGATCGTTGCGAGAGTCGGGATGCCATCCCACCCGCTCTATCCCAACCTGAAGGGCAATGAGCCGATCGTCACTCCCCTCCGGCCGGGACTGGGCGTAAATCTGGAAGCCGTAGACCAGACAGGGGGTGGTGGTATAGATGGGCTGGTAGATGCCGGCCAGGAATTTGCCCTGCCCGTAGGTGCGCATCTGCACGGCCTCCACGTTCAGGACATACGTCCCTTCCGGATCCGGCTCTACAATGTCCGTCCCCCTCAGGTACCACAATCGCCAGTCCTGCCGGATGGAGTCCGGGATGTTGTTGCCAACGTTGTTATCATCATCCGGCAGCCAGGCACCCGCAGGGTAGGCGCTTTGATAGCGGAGGTGGAACTCATACCAGTCGTGGTTGTCAAACCCGGGGTTGTGCAGGGAAGGCGCACTGGCGGCAACCTCCAACGGCGGCGAGGGTTCTGCCCGAGAGATGCCGGAAACCAGGAGCAACAGCAGCACGGATGAGAGGACAATCGGTCCTGCAATGACGAAAGAGCGTTTCACATCCTGCCTCCTGATACGGGATGGTAGTCGGTCAGTAGGGGTAAGTGTACCGGAAAAGCGGGAATTGTCAAGACAATTCCCGACGGTCTCCTTTCTGCTCATTGCCGCCTCTTTGCTGATGGTCTTATTCGTCCAGACACTGGCCCATGCCCGCTCCGCCTCCCTCACCTTTGACGAGGGGCCCCACATTGCGGCGGGGTACGCGTATCTGCGCACGGGCGACCTGCACCTGCAGCCGGTCCACATCCACCCGCCCCTGGCCAACGTCCTGGCCGCTGCGCCTCTCCTCCTGCAGCCCGACCTCCCCGACCCCCGCCAGATAGACGGATGGGAGATTGCCAGCCTCTCCGCCGTCACCGATACGGTGGTCTGGCAGTATCCCCATCCGGCGCGCATGGCGCTGGCGGCCCGGCTCCCCATCATCGGGATGACCCTCCTGCTGGCGGCCGTCGTCTGCCGCTGGGCCGCCGACCTCTGGGGCCCGCGCGGCGGCCTGCTGGCCCTCTTCCTGCTGGCCTTTGACCCCAACATCATCGCCCACGGCTCCCTGGTCACCACCGACATGGCGGTGACCCTCTGGGGGACGGCGGCGCTCTTCCTGGCCGCGCGCGCCCTCCGCTGCCCGCGCGGGGCCTCTGTGGCTGGCGTGGGCCTTCTCCTCGGCCTGGCCCTGGCCTCCAAAGTCTCTGCCATCTCCCTCATCCCAGCCCTGCTGGTCCTGGCCCTGCTGGCCCCCCTCCCGCTCCGCCACCGGCTGACTGCCGCCCTGGGCGGACTGGCCCTGGCCGCGCTGGTCCTCTGGGCCGTCTATCGGTTTGAGGTTCGCACCGTCCCCGGCTTCCCCATCCCCTTGCCCGCCGCGACCCATCTGGAGATTTACCGTTCCCTCCAGGAGCACTACCGCCTGGGCCATCCGGCCTTCCTGTTGGGCCAGAACCGCGACCACGGCTGGTGGTATTACTTCCCCGTCGCCTTTGCCCTGAAGACCCCCCTGCCCACGCTTCTGCTGGCTCTGGTGGCCCTCATCGGGAAACCCGCCCTGGCCCCCCAGGCCCTGCGTCGCTGGATGCCTCTCGCGGTTTTCCCGCTGGTGTATCTCGCCTCCACCCCCCTCAGCAGCGTCAACATCGGCTACCGCCACCTCCTGCCCGTGCTCCCATTTCTGTTCGTCCTCGCCGGGCGCTCCGGCACACCGGTTGGAGGCCGTGCTTTCCAGGCTAAAGCCTGTGCTACATTGCGATACGTTTCACGTTTCACGTATTACGCTCTCCTGTCCTGGCTGGCCCTGGGCACCCTGCAGGTTTCTCCCCATTACCTGGCCTTTTTCAACGAACTGGCGGGCGGACCGGCAGGGGGATACCGCTACCTGGTGGATTCCAACCTGGATTGGGGCCAGAACCTCTGGCAACTGCGGGACTGGATGCGGGAGAACGGCGTGGAGCGGGTCTTCTATGCTCACTACAGCCCCGCGCGCCCGGAGGTCTACGGCGTTTCGGCGGACTGGCTACCGCCGGACCCGCGCGCCGTCCCTTTCCATCCCCTGGACCCCGCCCCCGGCGTCTACGCCATCGGCGCGACCGTGCTTCAGGGCGTCTACACTCCCGACGTCAACACGTACGCCTGGTTCCGCGTCCGCCAGCCCCTGGCCCGGTTGGGGCACGCGCTCTTCCTGTACCGCGTGGAGCCCCGGCCGGCGCCTCGCTGGGCCGCCCTCTGCACCGACGCGGCGACTGCCCTCCCCCCCGACGCCCTGCGCGCCGGCCTGGGCCGCCCGGACCTCCGGGCCGTCTATGTGGATTGTTCCCAGACCTGGGTATCCCTTGCGTCCGGCTCTCCTGGTCTCCTGGTCCTGCCGCCCGGGGCGGAGCCTCCGCCCGGCGCAGCGCTGGACGTCCCGGCCCGCCGGGCCGACGGTCGTCCCCTCTATAACCTTTACTGGCTGGACGGGGCTCTTGCCCCGGACCACCCGCTCATGGTCACCCTGGACGGTCCGCTGGATTTCCTGGGCTACTCTCTGGTCTGGCGGGAAGACGGAGTGGAGTTGCGGACGTTCTGGCGGGTCAAGGAAATCCCGGCCCGACCGCTCTCCCTGATGGGGCACCTGCTGGGGGCCGACGGTGCCCCTGTAGCGGTCGCGGACGGTATGGGGTTCCCGGTAGACCAGTGGCAACCCGGTGACCTCATCCTCCAGCAGCATCGGTTGCCCCTCCCGGCCGACGCGCCGCCGGGGGAGTACACCCTGGCCACCGGCGCCTACTGGCTGGATACGATGGAGCGGTGGGGGATAATGGTGGATGGGAAGCCAGCGGGGGATCAGATTCTCCTATCCCTGACGACTAACCCCTGACGGCTCATTTCAATTCCAGCGGGATTCCCGCCACCATCAGAATGACCCGGTCCGCCCGGGCGGCCAGCCACTGGTTGGTCCGTCCCAGTGCGTCCCGGTAGACCCGTCCCATCGGATACGGGGGCACCAGCCCCATTCCCACTTCATTGGAGACCACGATGAGGGCCGCTCCGCGCACCCGACAGACATCCAGCACTCCCTGCAGTTCGGCGATAGCCCGTGCTGCCAGCCTCTCCTCGTCCACTGTCTCGCCCAACTCCATCAGCAAATTGGAGACCAGCAGGGTCAGGCAGTCCATCAGCACCACCCCGGCATCGGCGACGGCGGCCTCCAGTGCCGGCCCCACGCCGGTGGGGACCTCCAGCGTGCGCCAGTGCGCCGGGCGCGCGGCCCGATGACGGGCGATTCGTTCCGCCATCTCCTCGTCCCCCGCTGTCGCCGTCGCCACATAGAGGACGGGGCGGCCCATTTCCCCCGCCAGTCGCTGCGCATACTCACTCTTTCCACTTCGGGCACCGCCCAGAATCAGAATCACCATTCCTCGCCCCGTCTACACGGAACACGGAATACGGAGTACGTATTCCGTGTTCCGTCATTCTCCCATCCCTGCCCAGGCCAGCAGGACGGTGGCCTCCACCAGTTCGCAGAGGGCGCCATAGACGTCGCCGGTAAAGCCCGGAATGCGTCGCAGGACCCAGCGGGCAAAGAGAAGGGTGAATAGCCACGCCAGCGCGGAGGATAGCAGAACCTCCGGTGGGCCCACGATGAGCATCGGCAGGAGCAATAGCGTGGCTCCTCCCAGACTCCGCCCGCCGACGGGGCCTTTCACGGCCTGTCCCATACCGGTGGACCGGGCAGAAGGGTAGCGGGCCATGGTGTAGACCGTGGCCCACCGTCCCAGCGAGGGCGCCAGGAGCAGAACGGCCCACTTCCCGGCAGCAATACAGGCATCCAGAGCGGCGAATTTGACCAGCAGGAGCATCGCTGCCCCGACCACCCCAAAAGCGCCCACGTGGGTATCCCGCAGAATCTCCAGCCGGACCTCCGGCGGTCGGGCGGCCAGCAAGGCGTCGCAGCAATCCACGAACCCGTCCAGGTGGAGCGCGCCCGTCACGGCCACCCAGAGGGCCAGCACCAGCGCGGCGATCAGGAGAGGCGGGAACAGGTGGCCCAGCAGCCAGCCTGCTATCGTCAGCAATCCGCCGATCAGCACCCCGACCGCCGGAAAAGCCCAGGCGGCCCGCCCGACCTCCTCCAGCGAGATTTCCCGCTCGGGCAATGGCAGGCGGGTCAGAAAGTGCAGCGCAACCAGCAACGAGCGAAACACGGGAATTCCCTAATCGCTTCGTTCTGAGACACCCGCCTCGGCAAACGTGGCCATCTCGTTCAGGACTTTGCAGGCCGCCTCCACCAGGCCCATCGCCAGGACGGCTCCTGTCCCCTCTCCCAGGCGCAGGTTCAGGTCCAGCAACGGTCGGAGCCCCAGGTGCTCCAACATGGCCCGATGGCCCAACTCCACCGAGTTGTGCCCGGCGATGCAGCATGCAGTCACAGAGGGCGCCAGGGCCGCAGCGACCAGCGCCCCGGCGGTGCAGATGAAGCCGTCCAGCACTACCGGGATACGGTGAGCCGCCGCGCCCAGAATGATCCCGGCAATCACCCCAATCTCAAACCCACCGACCTTCGCCAGGAGGTCCACACCGTCCCGGGGATCGGGCTGGTTGACCCGGAGGGTCTGCTCCACGACGGCGATTTTGCGGGCCAGCCCTGTATCGTCCAGGCCGGTGCCCCGCCCCGTGACCGCCGCAGGGGGCAGGCCGGTGACGGCGGCAGCGATGGCTGCCGCCGGGGTCGTGTTGGCGATCCCCATATCCCCCGGCGCGACCAGGTCCAGCCCCTGGGCTCGCTCCTCCTCTACCAGCGCGATGCCCGTCTCCAGAGCCTGCACGGCCTGCTCCCGGCTCATCGCCGGGCCGCGGGCGATATTGCCCGTCCCGTACCCGATTTTGCGGATTTTCAGCGCCGGATGGGGCTCCAGATCGGCGGCGACCCCGGCGTCCACGACCACGACGCGCGCGCCCCCGTGGCGGGCCAGGACGTTGATGGCGGCCCCGCCCCGCAGGAAGTTGTAGACCATCTGGGCGGTGACCTCCTGGGGGTACGCGCTCACCCCCTCCGCTGCCACTCCGTGATCCCCGGCGACGACGATGACGGCCTTATGCCGGATGACGGGCCGGGGATTGCCGGTGATCCCGGCCACCTGGACCGAAAGGTCCTCCAGCCGCCCCAGACTCCCCTGGGGCTTGGTCAACTGATCCTGTCGGGCCCGTGCCGCTTCCATCGCGGCGGCGGAAAGAGGGCCGATGCGAGATACGGTCTCCTGCAGCGATACCATGTTCTCCTCCTGCAACTGATTTTTTAACCAAAAATGACTCCACTGCAAAGTAGCGCCTCTACCAGCCGGGCATTCTCCTCCGGCAGACGGGTCCCGATGCGGATGTACGCCGGGAGCCCGAAGGAGCGGCAACTGCGGACCTGAATCCGGCGTTCCAGCAGCGCCTCCCGGGTCCGGTCGCCGTCCCCGGTCCGCACCAGAAAGAAGTTCACGGCGGTGGGAAGGGTCACCATTCCCAGTTCCCCGATCGCCGCGCGCAGGCTCTCGGTTAGCCTGCGCAGGGTACGCCAGGTCTCCCGGTACGCCTCCAGATGGTCCAGCGCGGCCAGTCCGGCGGCCTGGGCGGCCGCGTTGACGCTCCACGGGGGCTGGGCGCGCCGCAGGGCCTGGACCGCTTCTCCCGTCCCCAGCACGTACCCCAGCCGCAGGCCCGCCAGGGCGAAGTCTTTGGTCATAGAACGCAGGGCCAGCAGATGTCCGCTCTCTATCAGGGGGACGGAGTCCCATGGAGAATCCGCGAAATTCCTGTAGGCCTCGTCCAGGACCAGCAGACTTCCGGCCCCTTCGCAGGCGGCGAGGACCGCGCGGACGGCCTCCTGGCCCAGATAGACCCCGGTCGGATTGTTGGGGTTGCAGAGCCAGACCAGGCGGGGGCGCCGGGCGCGGATAAAGTCGGCGACCGCCTCCAGGTCGGGCTGAAAGGCCCGGTCTTCCTGGGCGGCGAGGATGTGGACCTGCGCGGCCATCAACTGGCAGGCGACCCGGTACTCCCCGAAAGTGGGGCCGACGACGAGAGCGACGTCGCCGGGGTCCAGGTAGGCCAGGGCGACCAGCCAGATGGCCTGCGCGGTGCCGTTGGTCGCCAGGACCTGGGCCGGGGGGAGGCCGTGGAGCGCGGCCAGATGCTCCCGCAGGAGGCCCGCCTCTGGGTCGGGGTAGCGGGAAATGTTCACCCCCGCCAGCGCCTCCCGGACCGCCCGGTGGGGGCCGAAGGGGTTGGAATTGACGCTGAAATCCAGGATTTCCTCGGGGGAAATCCCCTCGGCCCGCAGGCGACGGTAGTCGGGCCCTCCGTGCTGATCGGAGACCAGTTCCCGTACGGTATTTCGGGGCAGGGGCATTGATCTTTGAAATGGTCTGGGAGAGTGCAGACGAAAGGGCTTTCATTGTATCATCTTTTCCTGGAAATGCAACACACCCTGTCGCTTCCAGGGCGTATCATCAATGATCTCCGATTGGGGAAACATCTCCCGTTCGCGGGCGTGTCCCGATTGGTCGGGGGGCGTCCGATTCAGGCCGACGGTAAACTGTCGGGCTCAGCAGCAAGGCTCTATTCAGCGCCGACTGAAGTCACCCTTCCTGGGCCGCAGGCCTTGGGTCGGCCTTCGCCGACATTCTGAGGTCGGCGAAGGCCGACACCTGGCACGAAGTACCCAGGGAGGAGGATTTCCATCGGCCTGAATAGTTACGCTCTGCGGGCTATCCCATCAGCCCCGAAGGGGCTTTGCAAATTCAGCCCGACTCTTCCATGTCGGGGGTGTGTCCCAGTTTTGTCGGGCTGGGCCGCTGGCCTTTTCGCCTGGCCGTAAACGGCCAGGCTCAGGCGAAGATGAGGCGCTAAAGCGCCCCTCTTCACCCAGGCAACCCGGCTTCCCGAAAGACCACCGAAGGGAGAGGGCGCTTCCAGCGCCCTGGGCAACCTCAGCCAGGCCGTTTACGGCCTGGCCCACCGGGCTCCCGATGATTTTGGGACACACCCCATGTCGGGCGAATCTTGACAATCAGGACATCCTTGCTATAATTCTCTTATCTCCTCATCCCCCGGAGGTAGCCATGGCTGGTCAAACAGAATGGATCGCGGTGCATCTTCTCTGCGTCGTCTCGCTGCTGGGCAGTTTCTCCTTTGGCGCCCCCCCCCGTGAGGCCTTCCCAGCCGCCTCCAGCAGCGATAGAGATGCCCCCGGAGGTCTCGCCTCCAGCAGATAGAGCGGTTCTTCCTGAGCCTCAGATGACCCCTGCGCTCTCCGCAGCCAGGATTCCCGACGCCCCCTCTCCTCCTCTCCCGGATGCTCCCATCCCATCGTCTCCGGTCCCGAAGGTCATCCTGCCCCTGCCGGTTCTGCCCTCCAGCGGTCAGGAACGGGATGAGAAGCCGGAGCCGCTCCTCTCAGCGGCTCTCGTCGTTTCGTCTCCTGCATCTGGAAAAGCAGACATACCGGAAAGACCCGACCCCGGAGACAACTCCGCTCCACCTCCGGCTTCAGTGGTTTCGGCGGCTCCCCGTTTCAACGTATTCCTTCCGCTCGTGACTCGTAATTATGATCCCACCCTCATCTCACCTCGCGGCGGGGCTTTTTCCTCCCCCGACGGCCGGGTGACGGTGACCTTCCCCCCCGGTGCCGTGGATAGAAACGTCCGGGTGCGTTATCAGGCTCTCCCGGCCACACGGCCGGAAGGCTTCACGGCCACTGGGGGGAACTTTTCTTTGGAAGCCGTTGGGGCTGATGACGGGCAACAGGTGAAGGAGTTCGGCGCTCCACTGGAAATCCGGGCCCGCTATGATGACACCGGTCTTCCCCGCTGGCTGGAGCAGCGACTCCACCTTTACTACCGCGATCCCTCTACCGGGTGCTGGGAAGCGCTGCCCTCCGTTGTGGACCCCGAGGGCAACGTGGTCACCGGCTGGACCACCCACTTCACTGATTTCGGCCTCCTGGCCCAGGGAGGCACCAATCCCTGCGACCAGGCGGTTAATCTGGCTCCGGAAATTCCGCCGGCCACCGCACCATCCCTGCCCCACACCTTTTACAGTGGTGTGGCATCTTTTGATTACTACACCGGCACCCAGATCTACCTCTCCAGCAATGCTGCCGGCACCGGCAGCCTCTACACCCGCGACCATGCCCGCATCACGGCCTCCGGCCCCGGCGGCGGAACCTGGGCATACGCCTATAACGGCTCTTCTATCCCACCCCGGGATGTGAGCCGAATCCTTTTCCCCAACGCTCCTTTCAGCGCCACCTACCGCATCCAGACCGTGCTGTGGACCCAGGCCTATACCACCTACTCCTCCTCTGCCTACTGGCTGACGATGAAAGACGTTACCCCGCCGCAGATCGGCGGCGCTTCCATCTGGCCAAAGGGCGAAAACGGGTACTATCTGGAAGTCACCGTGGTGGATAACTGCGCAGTGGCTTCCGTTAACCTGGCTGCCACCAGCAGCAGCGGAGGCGGCGCCAGCGCAGCGATGAGCCGGGTGAGCGGGGATCGGTATGGGGCCGGTATCCGCCTGTCACGAGTGGGCCGGAATACCTTCATCATTGTTGCCACCGACGCGGCTGGCAATTCCAGCTTCTGGACCGCCTCTCTCCCCTCCTCCTACTCCGGTGCCTTCGGCTTCGCCGCCCTCAAGGGCCCCTGCGGCGGCACCTGCGGGACCGAGGGCGACCCAGTCAACACCGCCTCCGGTAACTTCGTCACCCGCACCCTGGACCTGAGGCTGCCGGGCATCGGGAACACCGAGATCCGGGTAGAGCGCACTTACAACTCCCAGGCCGTCCCTCCGAAAGGGGATTTCACCCTTATCGGGATGGACCCCGGCCCCTTCGGCCCCGGCTGGTCATGGCCCTTTGACTTCCATCTGGAGTTCGTGGACAACCTCCTCTTCCAGGGCGTCAAAGTCCACTACCCCGACGGCCACACCGCCCTTTTCCAACGCAACCTGGATGGCTCATTCTCCCCCGCCTCTCCCGGCAACACCGATACCCTCCAGGCCGTCCCTGGAGGATACATCCTCCAGCGGAAAGACCTAACCCAGTACCGCTTTGAGGCCAATGGCCGCCTTTTGGAGGTCCGCGACCCCAACGGCAACACCCAGACCCTCACTTACAACCCCGATGGGCGGCTGGTCCGGGTGGAGAACAATGCCGGCCGGTGGATAGAGATAGCCTATACTCCCGAGGGACTCATCCGTGAGATCACGGCCCCAGAGGGGGTAAGGTTGCGCTATGCCTACACAGACGGCCTCCTCACCTCCTTCACCGACGCCAGGGGCCAGACCTGGCACTACACCTACAACTCCAAGGGCTGGCTCACGGCCATCCTCAGCCCAAAAGGCCACCCTATCCTGCGGCTCCGCTACGGAGAGAATCCAGATTCCCCCGATTACGGCCGAGTGGTGGAGCAGATAGAAGGGGCCACTGCCCGCCGCACCTTCTCCTACGATGACCCCTCCCACACCCGCACCATCCGGGATGCCTACGGCCATCCCACCATCCATCACTACGACCCCGATTATCGCATGACTCGCGTCACCGACCCCCTGGGCTATACCGAAGAATACGGCTACGACAACCAGGACCGCCGGGTCTCCTTCAAGGACAAAGAGGGCCGCCGGTGGCGCTACGTCTACGACGAAAGGGGCAACCTCGTCCACGAGTACGGCCCACTGGGCTGGGAGCGGGCATGGGAGTACAACGAGATGGACCGGCTGACAATGGAGCGGGACCCAGCTGGCCGGGAGACCCGTTACGGCTACGACGACCGGGGCAACCTCACCGTCATCACTAACGCCCTGGGCCTGACCCGCACCTTCACATACGACGAAAGGGGCCTCCCCATCCGCCTCACCGACTTTAACGGCAACATCATCACGAACACCTATGATGCTGCCGGGAACCTCATAGCTGTGGAGAACGGCGTCGGAGCGGTCACCCGCTACGCTTACGACGGCCTGGGCCGCACGATGGCCATGACCACGCCCAACGGCGCCTTCTTCACTTACACCTATATGGTGGGAGTTCCCTCCTCACCGGCATCTTCGGCCCCCTGGGCTACCGGGAGACCTACGAATATGACCCCAACGGCAACCTCGTGCGGAAGGTGGACCCCAATGGCCACCCCACTCGCTACGAGTACGACGATTCCGACCGCCTGGTGGCCGAAATCAACGCCCTGGGCTACACCACCGTCTACACCTACGGCCTGATGAACGAACTGACAGCGATGCAGGACCCCGAGGGGCGGGTGACCACCTACGAGTATGATGCCCTCCTGCGCCTCATCGCCGTCCACGCTCCGGAAGGAGCCACCTCCCGCTACGTCTACAACGACCTGGACCGGCTGGTGGAGCGCATCCAGAACTTCGTCCCCGGCGGCCCCCGGAACGCCGACACCAACGTCTCCACCCGCTACGAATACGACCCAGCCGGGAACCTCATCCGGCGAGTGGATCCCAACGGGATCCCCACCTGCTATGAATACGACGCCCTGAACCGGCTCCGGGCCGAGATCCGCAACTGCCAGCCGGACCAGCCGCCCGGGCCGGAGGTGAACGTGACCACCCGCTACGAATACGACCGGGTGGGGAACCTCATCCGCCTCACCGATCCCAACGGCCACGCCACCCGCTTCGCCTATGATGGCCTCAACCGCCTGGTCTCCCGCACCGACCCCGGCGGGCACACCGAGACCTTCTCCTACGACCGGGTGGGGAATCTCCTCCGCCGGGTGGACGCCCGGGGCTTCCCCTCGGCCTACGCCTACGACGCCCTCAACCGCCTCATCTCGGTCACCGATCCTCTGGGCGGCGTCACCCGCTTTGCCTATGACCCCGCCGGCAACCTCCTGGCCCGCACCGACCCCAACAACCATACTACCCACTTTACCTACGACGGCCTTTACCGCCTGGCCGCCGTTACCGACCCCGAGGGCTTCGTCACCCGCTCCGAATACGACCCCAACGGCAACCGCACCGCCCTCGTGGACGGCAACGGCCACCGCACCACCTTCACCTACGACCCCTTGGACCGGCTGGAGACGGTGACCAGCGCCGAGGGGGAGACCACCCGCCACGTCTACGACCCGGTGGGCAACCAGATCCAGCGGATAGAGCCCGACGGGGTGATGACCCGCTACGACTACGACGGCATCTACCGCCTGACGGCCGTCACCCTGAACTATCGCCCCGGCGCGCCGGTGGACCACCAGACCAACGTCGCCTACCGGTATCATTACGACCCTGCCGGCAACCGGGTGCAGGTGGACCTGCCGCCCAACGCCGCGGCCCTCACCCGCACGCTGCGCTACGAATACGACCCCCTCCACCGCCTGGTGGCCGAGACCGACCCCCTGGGGAACACCTGGCGCTACGGGCATGACCCCGCAGGGAACCGGGTCCGCCGGGTGGACCCCACCGGCCACGTCACCACCTACACCTACGACCCCGACAACCTCCTGGTCCGCATTGCCTACGACGACGGCACCTCCATCGCCTTCGCCTACGACGAGAACCACAACCGCACGGTGATGACCGACACCTTAGGGGTGAGCCGCTGGGCCTACGACCCCCTCAACCGGGTGGTGGAGGCCACCGACAGCCTGGGCCGCCGCCTGGGTTATGCCTACGACCCCGCCGGAAACCGGGTGGCCCTGACTTTGCCCGAGGGAGGGGTTATCCAGTATAATTACTACGCCAACAACTGGCTTCGGGGCGTGACCGACCCCGAGGGGCGGAGCACGCTCTTTGAGCGGGACGGGGTAGGGAACCTGGTGCGCCAGTTCAACCCCAACGACACCGTGACCGAAGCCTCCTACGACCGGGCCAATCGGCTGCGGAGCCTGACCACCCGCCGTCTGGACGGGACGGTCATCGCCGCCTTCGCCTACGAGGTGAACGCCGTGGGTCTGAGGACGGTGATGACGGCCACCTACGGCTGGCGCAACCCGCCCGTGGTGACCGAGCGCTACGCCTACGACCCCTTGCGCCGCCTGACTGGAGTGACCGATAGTGAAGGCTTCCAGGCGGTCTACGAATACGATGCTTCTGGGAACCGCACCCGCTGGTGGGCCAACGATAACCAGACCACCCAGAGGCCTCGGGATGGCTTTGAACTCACCTACACATACGATGCTGCGGACCAGCTAATTCAGGCGGTTCGGGTAGGCCCTCAGCCCAATGACCGCCAGGTCTTCGTCTACGCCTATGATGCCAGCGGCAACCGCATCAACCTCAACTGGCCCGGTCCTCCGGGGCCGAACACCCAGGGGATGGACTACGATTACGACCGGGAGGGGCGGCTTATTATCGCCCAGGCCTACCAGACCCACCATCGGGGCCAGCGGGTGGACCGGGAAGTAACTCGCCTCTTTTACGATGGTCTGGGGCGGAGGCTGGTCAAGGAATACGACCCTAAGACTGGCGCAAGCGGGGTGAAGCGGACGGAGTATGTCTTGGACAACCTGGACCCGGTTGCCGAATACTTCATCTGGAACGGCCAGCGGGAGGAGTTCTATCGGGGTGGTTTGGAGGCCTTCAGCCCCACGCCGATGCTGTTGGCGCTGCGGCACTTGCCGGCGGGAACTGAAGGTCAGACCTACTGGTATCACCTGGATGGGCGGGGGAGCGTGGCCGGCATCACCAAACACCAGGGCCAGAGCACCCACAATTACCGGTACGATGCTTATGGCCAACTCCTTCCGGCCCAAGGCAACTGGACTGACCCACACAACCATTACACCTTTGCAGGCAAAGAGTGGGATGAGCACCTGGGCTTGTATGAATTTGGCGTTCGGCTCTACGACCCATGGGCAGGGGTGTGGCTGACGAGGGAGCCCTTGCCTGCTCAGGCCTGGGAGCCCCGCACCTGGCATCGTTACCAGTATGCCTATGCCAGCCCGATTAGTTATTACGACCCATATGGGATGCAGGTGCCGCCGCCGGAATGCAAACCAGGTGAGATTTGTTACACCGGAACCTTGGGGCCATACAATGTGCAGTCACTTCCTCTGTCCATAGTTGGAGTATCCAAGCCTATTGCTCTGGGGCCTACTGGTGCCCGATGGGTGGACCTATGCGCTCCCTCAACAGGTGTTCTCCGGAATCTTCTTCAGAGCATGCGCCCGGGTGGACGTTATGGCTATGGTGAATTGCTGGCCCAGGGCCAGTGGTGGAGCATCTATGTGCCTCCTATGCGCTTGGGCAGGGATTACTACAAACCCCGCCTCGCCTTTTATTTAACACGCCCTACGATGAAACTGGATGGCAAACTGTCCAGCAAATCCAGGGTATCACCCGATTCCCCCAAAACCTCTTTGAAATCCTTACAAAAGGGCTAGCCTTAAGTGCAGTGTATCCAGGTCTTGGCCTTGGTCCTCCTGCTTCTCTGAACGTATATTCGGATTTGGAGATCAACAAGATGGGATATGCATGGCTCATGGAGAAGGCTCCCCTTGTCCCTGTGGAGATAGATCTGCCTGCCGAGAACTTCTACGATGCTCTGGCTGGCACCCTCGAGATGAGCGCAGGCTTTGCCCAGGCGCAGGATGTGGGCAATCGGGCCTATCAGGTTATTCTCCAGATTGCACTTGCTTCCCCTGCGCCAGAACGACGGGCTATCATCCAGACTTTCTACATCTATCAAGATTACTTAGGATACCAGATCTCACCGCGCTATCTCAGCCTGACCCCTGAAGGACAACCTCAAGAAACTCCGATTATTTACCCCTATGCCAGTGTCGTCATTAGAGGCCTTGGCCCATGCGCCGGGAGCAGCACATGCTATAATACCGCTATCCCCTTCTCCATACCAGAACATGCTTTCCCTGGCATCCCGTAAGGAGCATCCTATGCGCCGATTCCTTTTCACAGCCATATTGTTCATTGGAGCCCTCCTCGGGCTCATTTTGGCCGGTTGCCGGAATCAACCTTTGACTCTCTCTGCTTATGCTCCCTCCCCATCAGGCATTATTTTCTATTCTGAGCGGGAAGGGCTGGGAGCTCTTTATTACTGGGACTGGCAGACCCACTGGATCCACCGCTTTACTTCCCCCGAAGAAATAATCTCTCCTTATTTCTTTGTAGATTGGTCCCCTATAGCTAAGAAACTGGCTTATACGTGTGGTCACCAGAGTTCCATGGAGATTTGTGTGCGTGATCTTGATGGTCATCGCTGGCAATTGACGCATAATCGCTGGGAAGACAGCCAGCCTCGCTGGTCTCCTGACGGTCAGGAGATCGTTTTTCTTTCCCGTAGAGACTCCGGGACTCAGCGTGCTTATCGGATGAAAGCGGACGGCAGCCAGCAGCGCCCTCTGTTCTCAGACCCCAACATCTTGAGCTCATGGGTTGTTTGGTCTCCAGATGGTCAATGGCTGGCGGTCCCCAGTGTGCTGACATACGAGCAGACAGGGTTAGGCCAGTCTTATCCGACCCATCTATATCTTATTAAAGCCAGCACGGGCGAAATTTTCCACGAATTCTTAGACGCCGTTGCTGCCACATGGTCTCCGAATGGAGAGGAGCTGGCCTATGTCCATCGCCGGGGGCAGGATTATGAGATCTATATCTACAGCCTCAAAGAAGGTAGAACCCGCAGACTTCTATCCGTAAGCCATTTATGGTACGTGGAATGGTCTCCGGATGGTCAATGGCTGGCTTGTGTCTCTGGAAAACTGGAACCCAACTATGTGGACACCCGTTTATTCATTATCCGTCCGGATGGGAGTGGGAAGCGAGATCTTACACCTCAAGGCGTTCTGGCCATCTTAGCTGGACCTGGGACGTGGAGCCCAGACAGCCGGTATCTGCTAGTGGATATCCAAACACAGAAACTGGACGTGGGAATTATTGATGTAATTACCGGAGACCTATTGAAGGTAACGAATGATGAATATTTTGATGAGGCTCATTCGTGGGTATGGCTAGCATCAAAATGATGTGGGCTGAGAAGAAGGACTTCTTGCCTCATAAGAGGGGCGACTCCAGATTTCAAGGTTTTAATTGTATGCTTCAGTCCCATCCTGGAGGCGTTGGCTCGATTGTTTGAAGCCACGCGCCCTCTTTATGAGAGGCGGTTTCTCCTCTTTCGGCTCAAGTTTGGGATCTGGCGGTTATTGTGGGAGGACTTGAAATTCGCTTTCCGAGCCTGATCACCTACGCGCGCGAGGGATGGACCTTCCTGCGCACCGGCCGGCTTGCTCACCCGGAAGCCTTCTTTGAGATCATTGATACCCCACAAGATCCGAACAGCAGACTTCATCGGAAATAGGACGCGGATGAACGCGGATGGACGCGGACGAACATGGTTTCTTCCTTAAGAGCTTAGCATAACCCGGATGCTGCGCTCTAATTTCCGATGAACTCTAGCCCCTATAGTCCCTATTATCTGGGATACGAAGCTTTCCAGGATGTTGGTTTCAAAGAAATATACCAAGACCAGAGCAATCAAGTGCGCCATTTTATGGCAGGTGTCGGTTTTCATATTTCTATTTTCTATGGGCAATTGGGGGAGAGACTTGCGCTTTAGCAAGAAGAACCGGATCCCCGGATTACCGCTTGTATGTGGAAGGCGCTTTTGCCTTTGCTCATCTTCTGGACCTTTATGCTTTCTGGAGTGGCGGTCCGCCACCGGATATAGGGGATTGGCTTCCAAGGACTCTGGGAGGCACGCAAGGAGGGGTTCCATGAAACGGGTAGGCCTTCGCGCCTGGCGCCGCCTTGGGCGATACGTGGGATGGGTTCTCCTGATACTGACGGGGCTGTTGCTGGGGGCCTGGCTGGTGTTTGACGAGTTTTTCTTTCGGCCGGTCATTTTCCGGACGATTTTGGAGGCGATGACGGATGTGCAGCTTCGGGGTATTTCTTTGGAAGAGGCTCGTCGGCGTGCTCCTTTTCCGATTTGTCTTCCGGCATGGCTTCCGGAGGGTCTGGAGGGGCCGGAGATCGCTTTTCACGCGGAATGGGGGGGCCCCCTGGGTGGCCGATGTCACCTTGGTTTATCGGCGTCATGGGGAGTCCATACTGAGAATCTCTCAAACCTATCGCGAGGCACCTGTTCAAGCGCTCCGTGTTACTCCTCACGGGGGCCAATTGGAGCAAGATACTCAAAATGTGGCATATGCTTTGTTGGAATGACAAGTGGGATCTGCTAAAACCAGGGAATTAACAGGTCAATCGAAGATATATTTTCAAGAAATTGATAAAAATGGACGGCGATTCAAGATGTATGAGCTTTTGGAGCCTCGGGAATATCGATCTGTTTGGGTTTATTGGTGGGGAGACCAACTTCTACGTCCTTATGAGGGGGCTCCTCGTTATGAGGTTTACTCCCGTCTCTCTTTGAGTGAAACATTTCGGGTTGTGGAGAATTTGACGAATTGTCTGGCTCCACTTCCAACGCCTACATCGACTTTTCATCCATAAATTCGGGGCAACAGTATGACAGGTTTGACCGAATACCAGGCCACGATCCACCTATGACTACTGCCGGATGCCTACGGCCAGGTCCTGCCGGCTGGGGCAACTGGACGGACCCTCACAACCATTACACCTTTGTGGGGAAAGAGTGGAACGAGCACCTGGGCCTGTATGAATTCGGCTTTCGGCTCTACGACCCATGGGCAGGGGTGTGGCTGACGAGGGAGCCTTTGCCTGCTCAGGCCTGGGAGCCCCGCACCTGGCATCGTTACCAGTATGCCTATGCCAGCCCCATTAGTTACTATGATCCATATGGGCTTGCGGTTTTAGAGGACGGTGAGGCCAAGCCAAGACCTCCGATACCACCATTAATCACCTTTAGAAACCTTCCCGTGGATGTTCTCATCGAGCGATATCAGCAAGATCAGGGTCCTACAAACTACTGTGCCTCTTATGCGATTGCCACTGCTTTAAACCTGCTGCACGAGACTGGAAGAGATATTACGGGTATGGAAGTGGTCAACACCATTCGGGCACATCAGTTCTTGCCGTGGTGGTCTCTAAAATTCCCTCCCCAGGTCCAACCTATAATATGGTGGAGCCTTCTGAGGGGCAATGGGGTCAAACCATGGCCTTATTATTCCCTGCTTCCTGAAGGCGGCGCTGTTACTCCCATACAGCAAGTCTATATCGTCAACCAATCGATGCCACAACTTTTATGGGAATGTGGGCTGCCGAGTGCTGTTCAAGCGGAAGCCAGGATGCTTTCTATGGAGGAAATGGTCTCAATCCTTCGGGATCCCTATCGGGTTGCACTTTTCACCTATAACGTTGACCTGGGGAATCCCCTTTCTGGCCACGTTGTTGTGCTTGTCGCTTATAACCCGAAGACTCAAGAGTTTGGTTTCCTGAATTCTTGGCGTAGTGAGCCGTTGATTTGGAAAACCGAAGAGGAGATAAAAACACTTCTAAGGGACCCAGGAGCTCTCTTCATAAGGCCCAATTTTGTGATTATTGAAAGGGGGATGGAAGGCGATGTCATCTTCTTCCCGGCCGGATAAAGGCAGATGGTTCTTGCTTATTCCCTTCATAGGTTGCGGGATTTGCCTGCTCTTGATTCTCCTCTGTTATATCTCCCCGGCTGGCTCATACTTAGTATTAGGTGCACAGTTGATTATGGGGGATTGGCGGAGAGAAAATCCTTTCCCTTTCCCTGAAGGGCTCCCCAATTATGAGATTGTCTTCATACCGTATACAGATCCCGACGAATTTAGCCCTCGTCCTCCCACCCTTGGATTCATTCACCCTGACGGGACAGGGCAGGTAGAATATACTTTTGAGCTATATAGTGGTGCCAAAAGTATGTGGGGTCTGAAAATAGCAACTTCTCGGGCCTTTTATCCCCGTTGGTCTTCCAAAGGTTTTCTGTTATTCTCTATTAAAGGGGTACCTCCAAATGTACGGATGATTGATCCATCTGGGCGAATGTACGGCGAAAAATGTGATACCCTACCGGGACTTAGGCTAACTTTTGACCCTCAAGGGAACATTCTTGGGCCTATTTATGAGTTTTCGCAGGTTTATCGTGATTATGAACCTTATATCCAACTCGGCTCACTATTGATTGCCAGGCATGATTTAAAAAACTGCCGTATAGATGGGGCTTTTTATCTGCCTGTATCAGCTGATCCGAGATTCATTTGGGCAATAGGCGAGAATGCTGAGGGCTGGGTTGTTAGCTACTTTCACGAGTTTGAAACACATAGCGATCGGATTGTGCTTTACCATTCTTTACGAAATATTCATAAATTTTTTCCAGGGCAGAATCCGGCCTTTTCAGATGATGGGAAGTGGATAGCTTATTACCGACCTGATGGCTATCTTGTTGTAAGGGATGTTGAGACTGATGAGGAGCGAGTAGTCGTTCGTGCTATGGATCGCCCCCTTGAATTTTGGTCACCTGAGTCATCCTGTGTATCTATGCCTGGGTGGTCTCCGGATGGGGAATGGCTGGTCTACAGTAGCCCGGTTGGGAGGATGTACAAAGTACACTGGAGAAGCGGGCAGAGGGTCTATCTGGGTTATGGCTGTGCACCGGATTGGCGGTAGCGGTGGGCAAAGAGTAGGATAAGCGTCCGGGGCTTTATGAGTTTGGCTTTCGCCTTTACGACCCCTGGGCGGGGGTATGGCTCACGAGGGAGCCCTTGCCTGCTCAGGCCTTAGAGCCAAGGACATGGCACCGCTACCAGTATGCCTATGCCAGCCCGATTAGTTATTATGACCCGTATGGTGAGTTTCCCGTCCTGATTCCAATTGTTAGTGGTATCGTGGGCGGCCTGACTGCTGGCGCCGGATCACTTATTGCACAAATCGCTGTAGGGCAGGGCTCGCTTGTGGGGAGGTGGCAAAATGTGGATGGAGGTGATGTAGCGATAGCAGCCGGAGTGGGGGCCGTTGCGGGGACCTTGGCGCCCTTTGCAGCCACTGTAGCACCTGGGATGGGCGGAGCCATTGCCTTAGGAGCAGGAGCTAATATCGTTCAGTATGCCCTAACACAATGGTCCAACAATCAACCGTTTCGGTGGGAGGATTTGGCTTTGAATGCAGTGGTAGGGGGTATAACTGAAGGGTTGGCTGATCCTGCTCCCAGTTTAGATGAGTTGGCGGCTCCTTTTGCCCGCTGGTCTCCCTGGCTTGACCAACGAGTGGTTGAGAGCATTATGACGGAGAAGTTGTTGAAATCGATTACCCTCTCTATTTTTTGAGGTGATCAACAATTGGCCTCTTTCCTGGCCTGAGATTATTCGTAATTGGCACAAAATCTGGAGGGATGAGTGTGAATGAAGAAGTTATTATTGACTGGATTTTTATGTCCTTAATGCCATTGATTGCCTGGTTTTTAGGTTATTTGAGTCATCGCTATGCTTCACAGGTTGTCCCTGGCGAAGTTATTCGTGTGCCTTCCTGGCTGGCAATGCTGGCTGGGAGAAAGAGGGGGAACAACCTGGTTGAACTACGGGGTTTTATCTGGCAAATATGGGCCTGGACCATGTTCCTACTGACTACATTTCTGGCGTTGTTTGAGCCGGATCATCAAAAGAGGGTGTTGGGGTTTAGGAATGGTCTTCTTCTTTCCTTGCTTGGTGGTGCGATTTTGCTTGCGGTTTTATCTCTTTATTCTCGGCGCAAGTAGCAGGCCAACGATAAGGATATCCCCAAGCACCAGGGCCAGAGCACCCACAACTATCGGTATGATACCTACGGCCAACTGCTCCCAGCCCAGGGCAACTGGACGGACCTGAGGAGCCCGACCAGCAGGGCCATTCCCCCTGTCACCAGCACCATTGTCCAGCGGACCACATGCAGCGCGCGCCGGACCGTCCGCGCGTCCAGGGGACCATCGCCGCCCTCCAGCCGGTAGTGGCCGATCTTTTCCAGGGTGACGCCCAGCGCGCCGGCCATCGCGGCCATCGTCCAGCCCGCGTTCGGGCTGAGGGTCCGGCGGTGCTGGGCCCACATCGCGCGCCAGGCCCCGCGCGGGTCCTCCCCCGCCAGTGCCGCCCCGGCTACGATCAGCAGGGCCGTCAGCCGCGCCGGGAGCCAGTTCAGCCCGTCGTCGGCCCGGGCAGCGAACTTGCCCACGTACTCCGTCTCGGGCTGGTGGTAGCCCCACATGGAGTCCGCCGTGTTGCAGAAGCGGTAGACCCATGCGCCGGGAAGCCCGAAGAGAGCAAACCAGAACAGAGGCCCGGTCAGGCCGTCGGTGATGTTCTCCGCCAGCGACTCCACCGTCGCGGAGACGACCAGGGGCTCCGGCAGGTCCGCCGTCTCCCGCCCGACCAGGTGCCAGCGGACCCGCCGCCGGGCCTCCGGCAGGTCTCCCTGCTCCAGCGCCTCCAGCACTTCCCCTCCGGCCCGCAGCAGCGCGCGCATCGCGAAGGTGACTTTCAGCAAGGGGATGCTCCAGAGCCAGAGGAGGGGGACGCGCGCCCGGGCCAGGACCAGCCAGGGGAGCGCGAAAAGGGCCGCCCCCAGCAGGACCGCCGTCATCCCGAAGAGGAAGGGGCGGGCCCGGCCCTGCCGGGGCCGCCAGCGCCACCACCCGTTCAACCAGTGGCCCATCCAGACGACGGGATGCAGGGGGCCCGGAGGTTCTCCGAAAAGCAGGTCCAGGAAGACGGCGCCCAGAAGGGTCAGGACATCTTCAGCCAACGGCGTCCTCCAGCCGCACCCGGAGATTCAGGAACCAGACGCCATCGTGGGCGTGGACCGCCGGGGCATCGGACGGGGATTCGGCCCGCAGCGGGCGGCGGAAGAGGGGGCCGTCGGTGACCAGGGTGTGGTACTCGCCGTTCTCCCCGCAGGGGTGAGCGCCGCGCGCGGCCATCTCCGCGACCAGTTCCCGGTCCAGCGGCCGCCCCAGGAACGCGGGGTCCAGCCGGGTGGCCACGACGACGGCCCGGAATCCCGCCTCCCAGAACTCCTCCAGCAGGGCCCAGGGGTCGGCTTTCCAGAGGGGGAGGAGCGGCACCAGGCCCACCTCCAGGCAGACCCGCTCCACCCACGCCCGGTGCTCCTCCAGGTCCATATCACCGAAGACGCCGCCCTCCACGCCTGCGGCCCGGAGGGCCCGCATCGCGTCCTTGAAATTGGCTTCGTACTCCTCCCAGGACGTATGGACCTGAATCAGAGGCAGGCCCATAGCGCGGGCCTGCAGGGCAACAACCTCGGGGGGAAAGCCGTGGGAGCGGACGCGGCTACCGTCCTCAGCGACGGTGTTGAGCAGGTAGACCAGACGGTGGCCCTGTTGACGGGCCCGGTAGGCCGCCAGCGCGCTGTCTTTCCCGCCACTCCAGGAGACGAAGAGGTTCATCTGACTTCACCGGGAGCCAGGAGGTGCTCCATTCGCTGGAGAGCAACTGCTTGCAGTGGCCCCACCGTACCACCCACAGGTCCGGCAGTGGTAAGCGTTCGGGGGAAGACCCGCGCCGCAGTGCGGGCAGGGAACCTCTCCCGGCCCGGGCGGGGGAATCTCCCCCACGACCTGGCGATAAATCCGGTAGTAGTACGGCTGGTCGCAACTGATCAGGCGGACCGACACCGCCCAGTCCTCATCCGTCAGCATCCCGATGACCTTCTCTCGCAACCGGCTGAAACCGGTCCCCACCTCTATGGGCCGTTTGCTCTGCCAGCAGAGAGGGGACGGCAGGTCCCCCTCAAAGGCTCTCCGCAGGATCCACTTCCCGAACCGGGCCCCGGTCTCCTCCCGGACCTTCAGTTCTGGGGGAATGGAGAGAGCCAGGTCCACCACCGCCGGGTCCAGATACGGCTGGCGGACCTCCATCCCGAACCAATGGCCCAACTCGCCGGACGAGAAGTGCATTCGTCCGGCCAGCCAGGGGATGTAGGTCGCCAGGTCCCGGTCAAACATGTAGGAGTATCCCGCGAACAACTCGTCCGCGCCGTCGCCGGTCATCGCCACCTCAAACCCCAGGGAGCGGGCCTCGGCGAAGGCAAAATACAGGGCCAGGTCGTTGGGCAGGGCGGGGTCAAAACTGCGGCGGATGCGGATGATTTCGGGGATCGCGGCCAGGGCCTCATCGGCCGAGACCTGCCGGACAATCAGGGAGCGCCCCAGGGCCCGGGCGGCCGCCTCCGCATACGGCAGGTCCTCCCCGCCGTCCTCCAGGCAGATGTGCAGGAGCGGCGTGGTCGGAGAGAGGAGAGCCAGAATGGACGTGTCCAGTCCGCCGGAGAAGAAGAGGACGTCGGCCGGATTCCGGCGGACCGCCTCCTGCAGGGAAGACCGCAGGGTCTGGATGACCTCATTCCGTTCCATACCGGCGGCGCATCTCGGCCGACACTTCGGCCGTCAGGGTGAAGACCCGCTCCGCCAGGTCCGGGCTCAGCGTCCCGGTCCCGCAGGAGGGAGTGATCAGCGAGGCGGAGAGCACCTTCTCAAAGGGGATGCCCTTGCGGACCAGCAGATTTATCGCCCGGTGCAGGCGGTCCACCAGACTTTCTGTGGTTTCGTCCAGAGCCGCTTTGCTGGTGGGGACGATGCCCCAGGCGATCATCCCCCCGCGCTCCAGGAAGGCGTACACTTCCTCCGGGTAGAGGGCCAGGCTCTCCGCATATCCGTAGGCGTCCAGGCTGAGGATGTCTATAGGGGTTCCCATCAGGAGTGGCCAATCGGCGTTGGCGCAGCAGTGAACGCCCTTCAGCCCCCCGATCGCGCTCAGAACCTCTGTCAGCAGGGCCTGGGCTTGCTCCCGTCCGAGGGGAAGATAGGCAGAGCCGACCGCGGCCACATACGGGTCGTCCACAAAAAGAATCACGTTGGGGCAGACCTTCCGGAGTTCTCGCTCCTGCCAGGCCGCTTTCATCGCCATATGTTTGACCAGCGCGTCGGCCAGGACCTCATCGTAGAGAATGGGGCGCCCTCGGGGGTCCACTACCATCATCCCCCAACAGACCGGACCCACGATTTGCCCCTTCAGCGCCAGAGGCGGCCGGGAAAGGGCCGCGACGTCCTGAAGGAACCGGCGGAACCCGGCGGCGTATGCGTCGCTCACCGCGGCAAATTCCAGATTCTGTTCCAGATAGGCGCTGTAGAGATGCTCCAGTTCCGCCGTCAGGTCCCGGCTGGTATCCACGTAGACCTTTTTCTCCCCGGCATCCACGACAATTCCTGGAAACCCCTCGCTGAACTGGACCAGCATGTTTTCCAGAAAGGAGCGCCGGGGCAACTGAGGCCAGGCCGGGATGTCCGGAAAATATTCCAGGACTTTCCGAACCGCTTCTGCCGGGTCGGTGTGGGGTGTGCTGCCGATGGGGAGAGTTTGGAGCGCCAGAGCTGGAACTGACATTCTTTTTCCTCCAGTGGGGAACCGGTTGTTCCGATGCTCACGCCACGCGGGGCAGAATCGCCGGGCGTCCCCCATCATCGGGGCGGGGAAAGACGGCCACCGCATTCCCGTAGATGGCCGTCAGCCGCTCGCGGCGCAGCACCTCCTTTGGATCGCCCAGTGCTACCAGCGCACCGTCTACCAGCAGCGCCAGCCGGTCGGCGAAGGTCGCCGCCAGGTTCAGGTCGTGCAGGACCACCAGGACGGCCATTTCACACTCCACAGCCATCCGCCGGATCAGGGTGAGGACGGCGACCTGATGGTGGATGTCCAGGTGGGTCGTCGGCTCGTCCAGCAAGAGACAGCGGGGCTCCTGGGCCAGCGCGCGGGCCAGCAGGACCCGCTGCCGTTCCCCGCCGGAGAGTTCGCCGATCAGCCGGTCCGTCTGGTCGGCCATGCCCACCCATTCCAGCGCGCGGCGGGCCGCCGCCCGGTCGGCCTCCCGGGGCACTCCCAGAAAACCCAGATAGGGCGTCCGCCCCAGGAGCACACTTTCCCAGACGGTGAAGGTCGGGGGGATGTAGGCGCCCTGGGGGACCAGGGCCACGTGCCGGGCCAGTGCGCGCGGCGGCCATTGGGTCGGCGGCCGGCCGAAGAGGCGCACCGTCCCCCAACCGGGCCGGAGAAACCCTGCCGCCAGCCGAATCAGCGTGGATTTCCCTGCCCCGTTGGGGCCGATCAGCCCCAGCATCTCCCCGGGCATCAACTGGAACGATACTCCTCGCAGAACGGGCCGTCCGTCATACGCAAAGGTCAGATTCTCCACTTCCAGGGGTACCACCATACCTCACCTCTATCCGGTCGCAGGGCGCAGGTTGCACGTTGCAGGTCGCACGTCGCACGGCGCAGGGCGCACGGAATCTGCAATCTGCAATCTGTCAGAACACCTCCCGCTTCTGCCGCCGCAGCAGGTACAGGAAAAACGGCGCGCCTACCACCGCCGTCACCACCCCCAGGGGCAACTCCCGCGGGGAAAAGGCCGTCCGGGCCACGCCGTCGGCCAGGATCAGCGCGACGGCCCCCAGGGCCCCGCTCATCGGCAACAGGAAACGGTGGTCGGGCCCCCAGGCCAGCCGGACGATGTGGGGGACGATCAGGCCCACAAACCCGACCGTCCCGCTGACAGAGACGGCGGCCGCGGTGGCCAGGGAGACAGCCAGGACGAGAATCCCCTTGGTTCGCTCCACCGCCACCCCCAGCGACTGGGCCTGCTCCTCGTCCAGTTGGAGCACATTCAGCGTATGGGCGTACCCGCCGATGACGGCCAGCCCCCCGACCACGTAGGGCAGGACCACCCGCGTCTTCTCCCAGTCGGCCAGGGCCAGACTCCCCATCAGCCAGCCCAGGACGTGCATGGCCCGGAAGGCGTCCTGAACCGAGAACATCAGGAAGATCGTCGCGGCGGAGAGGAGCGCGTTGACCGCCACGCCGGCCAGGATGAGGGTCGTGACGGGCGTCCGCCCGCCGACGCGGGCCAGGCTGTAGATGGCCGCCGTGGCCGCCAGTGCCCCGATGAATGCCGAAAGCGAGACCCCGTTCCACCCGCCCCCGCCGAACCGCCAGACCAGGACGATGGCCAGGGTGGCCCCGAAGGACGCGCCGGAGGAGACGCCGATGAGGTACGGCTCCGCCAGCGGGTTCCGGAAGAGGGCCTGGTAGACGGCCCCGGCGACAGCCAGAGTCATCCCCACCAGGCCTGCCAGCACCACCCGGGGGAAGCGAATCTGGAAGAGGATAGTCTCCCAGGCCGGGGGCCAGTCCGTCGGTCCGGTCATTGTCCCCAGGTGATACCCCAAAATGCGAAGGACGGCGTCCGGCGGGATGGGGACCGCTCCCCATGCCACCCCCAGCGTCGCCATCAGCAACAGCAAGCCGCAGGCCAGGGCCAGGAAGAGCCAGCGTCTCCGGCGGAACAGGTTGAGGTGACAGTCACCTTTAAGGTGACTGTCACCTGATGAGGGTTTGCAACTATTACTGGAACGCATCGGGATGAAGGGCCCGCGCGATCATTTCCAGAGCATCTATCACCCGGGGGCCGGGGCGGCTGACGATGTCCCCCTGCTCCTGGGTCAGTTCCACAATGCGCCCGTGGACCACGGCGGAAATCTTCTCCCACCCCGCGCGGGCCTTCACCGTCTCCGCCGATTCGCCCCAGGGATGGTCGGCCAGGAAAATGACCTCGGGGTCGGCAGCGATGACCGCCTCGGCGGAGAGTTGCACCCAGGCCATCTCGGCATTGGCCGCGATGTTCTCTCCACCGGCTCGCTCAATCAGGTCCTGGACGAAGGAGCCGGGCCCGGCCGTCCAGAGCGTGGGGTCCAGTTCCCAGTAGACCCGGGGCCGCGGCCGGTCCTTCACCGCCTGGGCGACCTTATCCGCCCGCTCCTGCATCTGGGCGACCAGCGCCTCCGCTTCCTTCTCCGTTCCGGTGGCCTTCCCTACCAGACGGATGCTCTCCAGGACTCCCGGGAAATCGTGGGCGTCCACGATCAGCACCGGGATGCCCAGTTTCTCCAGTTCCGGCATCACCTGGGACATGTGGATGCTGGCAGCCAGGACCAGGTCTGGCTGGAGTTCCACCAGTTTCTCCATGCTGACGTCGGAGAAACCGCCGACTTTGGGCTTCTCGGTGGCCTCAGGCGGGTAGTTGCAGAACTCGGTGACGCCCACTACCCGGTCTCCCAATCCCAGCGCGTAGAGGATTTCGGTGTTGGCAGGGGAGAGGGAGATAATGCGTTGTGCCCCCGCCGGGATCGTGACCTCCCGCCCGGCCATATCAGTGACGGGGACCGTCGGGACAGGGGTTGGGGTGGGGCGGCATGCTGCCAGCCCCAGCAGCAGGGTTGCTGCCAGCCCCAGAGCAAGAAGACGAGCGAGACCTTTCATGGCAACCTCCTGTGAAGTGGATTGGGAAGTAGAAAAGGGTGGAACCGGCGAGGGGAACAAAAAATTCCCCCTCCGAGGCTCTGAGGGGGAATGAAAATCCCCTTGTCAGACGACAAGGGGGTATGGGACCGGGTTCAATACATCCGAACCGCAGTTCCATTCCCCTGTCCTCGCAGGTTCCTGGAACGACGGTGAGGCAGGCGACCTGGCTCTCCCGGCCCGGATGCGGCCTCTGACCCCGGCCTTTCATGCATCCGGGGGACGGGATTACAGTTGCGGGACAGCGCCGGAATCTCCGCCCGAAGGGGCCTTCGGGCGAACCACCGGACTTCCCCTATTAAGCCCTGCCTTTCGGCGCGGGCACCTCACCTGGTTCAAAGATTCAGTTGTGTAGATAGTATACCACGAAACGAGGGAATTGACAAATGAGGGAATTTGTGGTATGATAAGTGCCAATTGTGGACTTGTCCCCGACATGGCCACGCCGCACGTCGCGGGTCTGGCGGGGCTGGTCTGGGCGACCGGGAAGTGCTCCACGGCCTCCTGCGTCCGCAGTCGGATTGAGCAGAACGCGGACCGCATCTCCGGTACCGGCACCTACTGGTACTGGGGGCGCATCAACGCGTACCGCTCGGTCTCCGCGCCATAGGCTGTTTTCCCCGAGAGGGCTGGCAATACTAAGGCCCCGACCGTTATGGCCGGGGCTCTTTTTTGGAGGTCACCCTGTCTTCGCATCTCGCCGACCGTTTACTGGACTGGTTTGCCCACCACGCCCGCGACCTCCCCTGGCGGCGGGACCGCACGCCGTACCGGGTCTGGGTCGCCGAGGTGATGCTCCAGCAGACGCGCACGGAGACCATGGGGCCCTACTACGAGCGCTTCATGGCCCGTTTCCCCACGCTGGAGAGCCTGGCCCGGGCCCCGCTGGAGGAAGTGCTCCAGGTCTGGGAGGGGCTGGGCTACTACTCCCGCGCCCGGCTTCTGCACGCGGCGGCGCAGAAAGTGCTGGAGGAACGGGGGGGCCACCTGCCTGATACCTGTCAGGAACTGTTGAAACTGCCGGGTGTGGGGCCGTACATTGCCGGAGCGGTGGCGTCCATTGCCTTCGGTCGCCCCGAAGTGGCGCTGGACGGCAACGCCTGCCGGGTGCTGAGTCGCCTCCTGGCGCTGGAGGGAGATCCGCGCCAGCCGTCCGTCCGCCGACATCTGGAAGCGTATGCCCGTTCCATCATGCCGCTGGGCCGTCCCGGTCCCTTCAACGAGGCGCTGATGGAACTGGGAGCCACCATCTGCCTGCCCCGCCGCCCCCGTTGTAGCGATTGTTCCCTGGCCGACGATTGTCGGGCTCACCAACTGGGGCGGGAAGAATCGCTCCCCACCCGTGCTCCCCGGCGGCCTCTGCCCCACTACGAAGTGACAGCGGCGGTCATTCAGGACCCGGATGGAAGGGTCCTGCTGGCTCGCCGGAAAGAGAACTCCTTCCTGGGCGGACTGTGGGAATTCCCCGGCGGCAAACGGGAGGAAGGGGAGAGCCTGGAAGAGTGTCTGGCGCGGGAAATGCGGGAGGAACTGGGGATTGAGGTGGCCGTGGGAGAACGTCTGGTCACGCTGGAGCACGGGTATACCCACTTCCGCATCACGCTCCACGTGTTCCGCTGCCGCCTGATCGCCGGAACGCCCCGGTGCCTGGATTGCGACGAGGTCCGTTGGGTGACAGTGGAGGAGATGGCCGCGCTGCCGATGCCGGTGACGGACCGGCGGATCGCGCGGATGCTGTAGCCCGACTTCTGACAGGTGGGACGACGGACAGGCTGGCCTACATTGCTGCGCCGCAGCCTCTGCTTCTCCAGTCAATACCTCTTGCTTTGATCCCCGATTCCTGGTACCTGTCCTCTATACCTGACTCTCGTTTTGTGGCAGTCCCTTGGCAGTCTATCCTGCTACAATCAGCCAGGGCTTATCCATTCTCTAACTCTTTCACCCTCACCCCACCCCTTACCCCTCCCCTCTCCCGCTCGCCTATCGGCGGCGGGAGAGGGGAGGGGAACCAGAGGGATTTTGCGACGGGCGGCAAAGCCGCCCGTCGCAAAATCCCTCCTTCATCCCCCCTCTCCCCTGGCCGCAGGCCAAGGGGAGAGGGGGGACCGAGGGGGGTGAGGGGGACAACAAGACCATTGCGGATGCCAGAGGGATCAATATTAGAGCGTTGATAAGCCCTGGGGTCACCGTGGGGGAATTTGACGGTGACGAGAACCAGGTTTATACTGTGGCTGAGATGGACCGCAAGGGGAACTACAGGTTACCTCTGCACCTGGAGCGCGAAGAGACCTGCAGTTGGATCATTACTGCCAGAGGCTACAGGCCCGTCCTGAAGGAAGGCGTCGCTATTCAGCCGATTGAAATCGCCCTCCCTGGGCACTTCGTGCCGGGTGTCGGCCTTCGCCGACACTCTTTATGTGTGCATTGCAAAAGAGGTCGGCGAAGGCCGACCAAAGGCCTGTGGCCCCAAAAGGGTGACTTTCAGTCTGCCTGAGTTGAACATGCCCTGCAGCAAGCCGGGTGAGGTGAGATGACCGATCTGGTGGGAGAAAAACTGGGCAAGTACGAGATTACGGCTCGCATCGCCAGCGGCGTTCTGGCCGAGGTGTACCGGGCCTACAGCCCGTCACTGGGCCGCGAGGTGGCCCTCAAGGTCTACCGGGCCCCTCTCTCCAGTGATCCGACCCTGACCAAACGGCTGCGCGAGGAGGTCTGGCGAGCCGCCAGCCTGCACCACCCCCACATCGCGCAGATTTACGATTGCGACGTGGCGACCGTGGCTGGCCAGCCGCTGCTCTACGTGGTCAGCGAGTTCGCCGAGGGCGCCACTCTGAAGGAACGGCTGGCGGCGCTGAAGGCCAGCGGTCAGACGATGCCTCTTCCAGATGTGGTGGTGCTCCTGCGGGCCGTCGCTGCCGCTCTGGACTATGCCCACAGCCGGGGAGTGGTCCACGGCGGGCTCAAGCCGACCAACGTCCTGTTCACCGCCGGGGGCGAGCCGCTGCTGGCGGACTTCGGGATGGCCAGAGCGGCTGCCGCAGCCGTACAGACCCTGTCCGCCGACCCAAGCGGTGCCCCTGCCTATATGGCCCCCGAGCAGATCAGGGGCGAACCCATAGACGGCCGCGCCGACATCTACGCGCTGGGGGTGCTGCTGTACGAACTGTGCACCAATACCCTGCCCTTCACTGCCGACACGGCCACTGGCGTCTTAGCGTGTCACCTGAGCGAACCACCGCCCTTGCCCTCACGGGTCAACCCGGCCCTCCCTCCATCTGTGGAGCAGGTCATCCTGAAGGCGCTCAGCAAGTCTCCCGCCGACCGCTACCAGACGGCCGGAGAGATGGTTGCCGCGCTGGAAGGAGCCATCGCCGGGAACGTATTCCCCGCTCCTGCCCTGCCGACCGAGAGTCGGGCCCCTGCCACTGACACCCGACCTGGCCGACTCCCAACCTGGATGGCTGCCATTCTCTCCCCTTTACCGGCCGGAGAAGGGGCGCTGATTTCCGGGAAACCGGCGGGCGAGAAGCCGGAAAAGGGGGGCATCCGCAACTTCCTGGTCCAGATTCTGGCTATTTTCACCGCTGTGCTGGCCCTGATTGAGCGGTTCCTGAAGGTGATAGACATCCTGCGCAACCCGCTGGTCGGACTCATCGTGATGGGAGGGGCGGTCGCCGCAATGGTGATCAGCGCGGGCTACGTCCTGGCCCGTCCCCAACTCTACAAGCGCTGGCAGCGCCAACTGGCAGCCATCGGCCTGATCTTGACCGTGTTGGCCGCGCTGGGCTGGGGCGGCTGGACCATCTACGATATGAAACGGCCGCCCAGGGGGCTGATCGTGCTCATCGCTGATTTTGAGCAGGCCCCTGGGGCACGGACGGTGAACTACGCCCGCCGTATTGAGGCCGGCCTCAATGATGCTCTGAGCCGTCTCAATGTAGAAGGGGTCTATGTAGAGCGGGCCTATGAGGTCTACACTGAGAGGGACGCCCGTGCCCGGGCCGCGGCCCGCAAGGCGGCCGTGGTGATTTACGGCTGGTATGACGATGTGGGTGTCAACCCGCGCTTTGAACTGGTACGGGCGCCGCAGCAGTACCTCCCCTTGTTCCGGCAGGCGTCCGTCGCACTGGCTGATCTGGATAGGTTAGAAGTCCGGGTGGATAGGGAACTGGCGGAGATGAACTACATTGCAGCGACGGCTATCGGGCTGGCCTATTATGCCGATGGCCAGAATGATCGGGCCCTCCCCTTTTTTGACCTGGCCCTGCGCTTTGCCCCTGAGGAGACTCGCCTGATGGGCACGGAGGCGGTCTATTTCTACAAGGGCTCTGCTCATTTCTACCTGCATCAATTCCCCCATTCCCTGGCAGCCCTGCAGGAGGCGGTCCGGATCAACCCGGACCTCTATGAGGCCCATCGCAACCTGGCGGTCGTCTACAGCGCCAACTGCGACTACGACGCTGCCCTGCGCGAGATTGACGAGTCCCTGCGCCTGAAGCCCGACAGCGGCGACGCTTACTATCTCCGCGGCGTGTTGCTGATGTACCGGGGCCGGTGGGATGAAGCGGTGGCGGCCCTGACCAGGGCCGCAGAACTCTCCCCGAACGACCCGGCTGTCTATGCCGCCCTGGGGCAGGCCTACCAGGAGACTGGGCGGACGGAAGAGGCTGAAGCCGCCTTTGCCAGCGCTGCTGCCTTGAGCGAAGCCTCTTTGAAGGACAGGGAGAGTGCCGGTGATCCCCAGGTCATCGCTGCCCGCGCTGACATCCTGCGGAGTCAGGGCAGGTTTGAAGAGGCGGTTGCCGAGCATCAACGGGCCATTGAGATCGGCGAAAAGCGCAGGCTGCGACCCGACCGACTGGCCTGGCTCTACCGATCCCTGGGGCGGACCTACTGGGACATGGAACGCTGGGCGGAGATGGCCGAAGCCTACAGTCGGGCCATCGCCCTCGCGCCCGGCCTGTACAGCGACCATGTCGCGCTGGCTGCGGCCTATCGGGGCATGGGACAACCCGATCAGGCGGTAGCGGCCTACCAGCAGGCGCTGGCCCTCCTCCCCTGCGACGCGCTCACCCATAACCTTCTGGCTGGCCTCTACCGCGAACTCGGTCGGACCGAAGAGGCGCTGCAGGAGTACCGGCTTGCGGTTCAATACGACCCCGACGACTTCAACGCCTGGGACGCCATTGGCAGGATTTTGGGGGAGCAGGGGGAAATGGAGGAGGCGAGAGTTGCCTACCAGAGCGCCGTGACTGCCGCCGAACGCCGCCTGGAAAGCAACCCGCACGACGCAGCAACTGCCTATACGCTTGGCCAGATGTACCTTCGGCTGGGGGACACACAAAAGGCCATTCTCACACTGCAGAATGCCGTGGCCCTGCAACCCAGTGCTGACAACCATTATGCCCTGGGTAACGCCTACTACTGGGCGAAACCTATGACCGACTGGGTCGGACGAAGGAAGCGATCGTTGCATACCGCTATGCGCTGGCGCTGGAGGAGAACGCCGACGTGCATACCCATCTGGGGATGCTGCTAGAGAAGACGGGAAAGACGGACGAAGCCGAGGCGGAGTACAGGGCCTCCCTTCGGGTGAAGGACAACGCCGACGCGCATGCCCATCTGGGGATGCTGCTGGAGAAGACGGGAAAGACGGACGAAGCCGAGGCGGAGTACAGGGCTTCCCTTCAGGTGAAGGACAACGCTCTCGCCCACTGGGGCCTGGCACGAGTTTACCGGCAGGCCGGCAAAGTGGACCAGGCTGTCGCCGAGTACCAGGCCGCCCTTCGCCTGCAGGATGACCCCCATATGCGGTTCGCCCTGGCCCAACTCTACGAATCTCAGGGCCGCCTGGAGGATGCCGCTGGCCAGTATCAGGCGGCCATTCCACTCTTCGGCCCGGAAGACCCTTACCGGGACAGCAGCCGCGCGGCGCTGGCAAGAGTACTGCTCCGGCTCTGTCGGTCCGATGAGGCGCTGGTCGCGCTGCAGCCGTCCCTGGAAGGTGGCCCTGGCGCGTCGTCGGTGGATGTGCTATCCGTGCTGGCTGCCATCTACGAAGCGCAGGGGAGGATGTCCGAAGCCAGCGAGATTTATGCCCGACTCCTCCGCGAAAACCCGGACGACCCCACCGTTCACTACCTGGCAGGGGAATTTGCTTATCGCCAGAACCGCCTGGATGAGGCGGTACGGGAGATGGAGCAGGCGACGAAACTGGCGTCAGCCTTCTCCCTGGCCTGGAGCCGCCTGGGCTACTTATATGAGTTGCAAGGAAACTTTTCTGCCGCGCGGGCGGCGCACAGGAAAGCCCTGGAGGTTCTGCCTTCTAATGTCAGTGCTCTGTTGGGTCTGGGGCAGATTGCCTTACGGCAGGGCGATCTCGGGGAGGCTCTGAGTGATTTCCAGGAGGCACTTCGCCAGCAGCCGGAGTATGCCAGCATTGTGCCGGATGAAATCCAGGCCACGCTGGTTGCTATTCATCTGGACCTGGCGCTGGCCTACGAGCGGCTGGGCCGCCGCGCAGAGGCTAATCAGGAACTGGCAACGGTGCGCCAGTTGGCCGAGGCGGCCGCCGCTGCTTTGCCCTCGCATCCCCGGGCCCGTTTCCAGTTGGCGGTGGCCTATTGGTTGACCAGTGAAAACGAGTGGGCCGAAGCGGCCTTCGCTGAGGCAGTGCGCTGTGATGCCTCGCTGGCTGGGGAGCGAGTGCGGGTGGAACAGAGGGTTCGTCTATTGCGGGGCAGGTGAGGTTGCCAGCAACCGCCTTCCTCACCCCTCCCCCGCCGCCTGCGGCGGGCGGCAAAGCCGCTGGGGGGGGTGAGGCTGAACAGTTACCCTTTTTCTTGTACTACGGCCCGCTCACCTGAATGGTCACTGGCAGAAGGAGATAGTCAGCGCCGCCGGTTACCGGCACCCGGATGTGGGGCGCCGCCGGGTCGTAGAAACCGACAGCAATCCGGGCCTCGCCGGTGTAATCCGTCGCGGTCAGCGATACCGAATGGAAATCTACCAGGACCTCTCCCGCTGTCCAGGTGGTGGTGGGACGGGTCCCCTCCACCGGTGTCCCGTCGTGCTGGCCCAGGAGGCGGGAAATATCCGGTGGAAGGAGGTGGACGAAGACCTGGTAGTTGATGCTCCCGGCCCCGGGCAGCGCGCGCCAGTAGAAAGTCACCCCCACGCTCTGGCCCGGGCTGAGCGTCGTGGTGGTCAGGTCGTAGCCGATGAGTTCCGCCACGTCCCCGAAGCGGGCGTAGAGGGTGTTGGAGGGCACGGGGCCTGTCGGTGTGGCCGTCGGTGGTGGGGTGGGGGAGGCCGGAGGCGACGGCGCGGATGTTCCAACGGTCGGAGTGATGGTCGGCAGCGCGCCCAGAACGGGCGTCGCCGTGGGTCGGGGAGATGGGCTGGGGGTAATCACCAGCCCCGGGGGCAGGGTGGGGGTGATGGTGAGGTCAACGCTCAAGGCCGGGAGCCGCTGCAGATACCAGACCCCTGCGAACAGGAAGACCCCCAACAGGAGGAATACGAGCGCCGTCCGCCAAAAGCGCCCGGTCTTTTCCCGCAGTTCCTCCTGCTCGTAGACGGTTAGACTGCCAGCCAGTTTCCGCCCGGTGGAGAGCGCGCGGGCGAAGTAGATGAGCGCAACCAGGCCACAGGCGGCGTAGAAAATCCATGCGATGCCGGCCAGCCACCCCAGTATGACCTTCATAATTGCTGCAGCACTCCCCGAATGATGGTCTCCAGGCGCGGGGCCAGGACCCGCCCGGCCTCCAGCACTTCTTCATGGGTGGTGGTGTCTTCTCCTTCCTCCGTTGATGCCAGATTGCTGATGCCAGAGAGCCCCAGCACCCGCATCCCGCCGTGGCGGGCCACCGTCACCTCGGGGACGGTGGACATCCCCACGGCGTCCGCACCGATGAGCCGGAGGAAGCGGATGTCGGCGGGGGTCTCAAAACTGGGCCCCGCCAGGCAGATATAGACCCCTTCGTGGACCGGGATCCCGGCTTCCCGCGCCACGGAGCGGGCGATGGAGCGCAGGGCCCGGTCGTAGGCGGAAGACATGTCGGGAAAACGGGGGCCGAAGCGGTCCAGATTGGGCCCCCGCAGCGGGCTCAGTCCGGCCATCCCGATCAGGTTGATGTGGTCCCGGATGACCATCACGTCGCCGGGGCGGAAGGAGGGGTTCAGTCCCCCGGCGGCGTTAGTGACGATCAGCGTACTGACCCCCAACGCCTGCATCACCCGCACCGGCAGGGTGACCTGGGCCATAGAGTAGCCCTCGTAGTAGTGGGCGCGCCCCTGCATCACCATGACTGGCTGTCCTTCCAGATAGCCCACTACCAGCCGCCCAGTGTGACCCTCCACGGTTGCGCGGGGGAAATAGGGAATATCCGGGTAGGGAATCACGGCCTCGGCCTCCACTGCCTCGGCGACGGCGCTCAGGCCGGAGCCCAGGATGATGCCGACCTCGGGTGCCAGGGAGAAACGATGCCGGAGGGCATCCGCTGCCGTTTCAATGACCGCTTCCGTAAGGAACTCGTCCATCAGCCTCCGTTAATCAGCAATCAGCAATCAGCAATCACTGCAACCGGTCCAGCAATTCCCGTTTCTCCCGCTCAAACTCTTCCTGCGTGATGACACCGTGCTGGCGCAGGTCGCCCAGGCGGGCCAGGAGGTCCGGGACATCCTCAGGGCGGGTCTCGGCCGGTCGCTCGGAGTGCGCGGCCTTCTGGTCCATCATCGTGGTCTTGAACCGGATGGGGTGGGCGATGCGGCGAAAGATGTTGACCCCGATGTCGGCGCCGGTGATGATGCGGACGTCGCCGTAATCCAGCAGCCGTCCCAGCACGCTCTGCTCCATCACCACATCGTTGACTTTCTCCAGCGAGGAGTCGGAGACATGTTTCTTATAAACCCCCCGGACTTCCATGACCCGCCGGTTGGTGACAATGTACTGCTCGTTGCGCCAGGTGATAAAGCGGGCCAGGAAATGGCCCAGGGGTAAAAGAAGGAGCACCAGACCCCAGAGGGGAAGGGGGGGAGCGATGAGGGCGCCGCCCACGGAGAGGGCGATAATGACGATGGCAATCCCCAGGTCTATCAGGATGACCGGGAGAAGGGAAACCCAGTGGGGTCGGGTGACAAATACGATGCGTTCATTTTGGGCCAGCAGTCGCTCTATATAGCCCATTGGTGGCTCCTGTAGGATGGACACAGTTTTTGCGATGGCGCAGGGCGCCGTCGCAAAAACCGA